>Ga0310786_10000495_pt1 | contig 64436 bp, 66 predicted proteins | sample AusTroGonzalo_MG_FD_203881 | JGI IMG/M metagenome (GOLD analysis project Ga0310786, IMG submission 203881) | Bovine rumen microbial communities from tropical cattle in Woodstock, Queensland, Australia - Gonzalo_03 (v2) (version 2) | ecosystem: Host-associated > Mammals > Digestive system >...
TGCGGTATCTTTCACATAGGCAGAAGCAGGGATATTGCTTTCGGTTAAATACTTACCCCATCTACCGCGGTTTTCGGCTTGTTCCATATCATATACCAACCTCATTTGTTCTTTTTCTTCAAACAAATCCATCTTTTCAGATAACATGTTATCCAACGCCAATGCCATATCATCATCTATCGCTTTGTCATAATAACTAATTTGTTCAAAATATTGTTCAAACAATGAACGCGCACAATCCGCATCGTTACAACGTTCAAGGTCAGATAAATATTGTCGCGCATTACCACGTTGAACGAATTCTGTTCCTTTGGAAACAGCCGCCGATGCTGCCGTTCCGACAACACCTATGACGACCAATGTTCCACCGCCCGTTACAACCGTTGCCACCGCGACAAGCGCTGCACCACCGACAGTTTCAAGAACGTCCATGGTTTGATTCAAATTATCTAATTTTACAGACGATTTTAAAACACAAGTATCCAATTTTGTATTCCAATCAGTTCCGCCTGGGACTTTGGAATTCAAATCTTTACATTGTTGTTGGGTCAAACCGCGGCAATATCTGCCATCAAATTCACCATTGGTACTCATACATTGCATCATTGATGATGCACTTTCGTTTTTTAATTCGCCGCCTTCGGATAAATCATCAAAAAGGAATCTAACCGGAACGCCATCCGCATAACATGTCAACATATCTTCCCATGGATTCAGATATTCATCAGTTTTGCATGTTGATGGGGCCAAATCACATTTAAACTTACTAAATTTATGGTCGCGCGCATAATACATTCCCAACCATGCAGTGACATTTTGATCTAAATTTATTTGTTGGTTTTTAAAGCGCGTCACGACATTAAGTGTTGGACATTTATCCAAAGTATGAAAATCAATTGTTATAAAACCGACACCATTAGTTGTTGCGGAATATCCAAAATCTTTATTTAAATTATTCGCTAATTTATCCGCCTGTTTGGATATTAAATCATCACTTCCGCTGGCTGTTTGCGATTGTTTAGACAAAGCATTACCAGGTTCGCAAACCAAATAATCATTATATGAATGTTCAACATTTTTTCTTTTATACTGATATCTTCCTGCCGTTGATGTCACAATATCTGATGTACTATGTTTACTAATTGTTGAATCGTCACCCATATAAATTTTACAAAACGCCGTGCCAATACCCTTTTTGTAAATGGGTTCATATTTTTCTGTGATATCATCAAATATAAATTCATATTTCACAGAATCATCTAAATTTGCACATAAAATATGATCGTCGTTATCCAAACATTCGTAATATTTTGTATGGCACGTTATATCATCATTATACCGTTCAAGGGCATAATTTTTTGCAACATAAATTGCCTGGGCATAAGATTGAACCTGGATATCAGTCAATTTAACACAACGTTTTATTCCTTTGGACAATTCTGGTTGTTCACATACAAATCGTGTAAAATTCGTATTTTTAAACTTTTGGTTTTCGGAAATATCTTTGTTCCTTATTTTTTCACCATCAACACTTGTAATTTCTTTACATGACGGCAAAGCAACCGCAACATTGCACACGCAATAAATGATTAAAGTTGATAAAAATCTTAACCATTTTATTTGCATACAGAAATATCCTTTATTTTTTCTATGTCTTTAATATCTTTGATTGGTGTCAAACCATCTATGCTTTTTTTGTAATCTTCGTATGATATTTGCGGTTCGTCATCAACCGATGCAGGATGATATTGTTCCTTTGGAACCATATTTTTCTTTGCATCGGCTATATTTTCATTACATTCATCCATGACGTCCTGCATAATAGCCTGTAAATCAACAACTATTTTTTCACGTTCGTCACGCAATTCTGCCGATTTGTTTTTTGCTTTGTTTCCATTTATCAAAAGGTTTCCAACAATGCCACCAACAACACCGATACCCGCAACTGTTGCTCCTATCTTTACTCGTTTTTCCGATTTCTCTTTGTCCGCGTCTATCTTTGATTTATCTTCCGCATTTCCCATTTGTGCACGATAAAGCGATGCATAAGTCCCACCACTTATTCCAGTGTTTTCATCGTCGTATAATCCCATTTGTGCTTTGTCCAATATCTCTTCACTTTCTATTCCGGGTTTCATTCCTAATGATTCTTTACGTTCTTTTAAACTGGCCGCCAATGCAAAATATTCTGAACGTAATTTCATCATTTGTGCATCATTACCACCCGGTAATTCGATTGGTTCCATACCACCCTTTACCGATTTACCATCCCCGTATGTGCAACGGAACGTTGCCATGTATGCAGCCATATCGGCCTCAGCATCTTTGTCCGCGTTTTGTTCTGCCAATCCCTGGGCTAATTCCATACCACCAATTCCCGTCGCTGCGGTGGTTGCAGCGGTCAAAGTCCGATTTGCCAATGATTGTTCGTTGGCTTTGACGTCTTTATAATTTTGTTCCAAATCGTCCATATTTTCATCCAATTTGCCAACCGCAGATTCAACACGTTCAAATATTTCAACACGTTTGGTATCACTGCTTTGGTCCCATTGTAATTGTTTCAACATATCATAAAATGATTCAATATCAGATTGTGTGACACTGGACCCCGCCCCAAATGCGACCATTGGGAAACAGATAATAAATACAAAAAATCTGAGTTTACTAAACATCCTCGCTGGAGAACCCCCGATTACACCTCTTCTGTATACCGTCAAGGGTAGTAAAATATGTGTATGTATTGCAAGTAAAAAACACTTTATTTTGCCGTGATTTTTAACTTTTTTCGTGTGGTGTAACCTGTGGCGGAAAACCAATCATCTATCATTGACAATGTGGTTTCAAGATATCGTGCAATTTCGCGCTGGGAATTGTGAAATTTGTATTCATTTAATATCTGGTTTAATTCTTGTGTTATAAACGATAGAATCTGAGTATGTTGAGATTCCAAAACCTGAATTTTATCAGATTTATAAAGCAAATCTTCCAGTTCATTTAATTGTTTACGAATTGCATGGATGTATTTTTTATCCAAATTTAATTTTTTATAGTTAAGATTTAAATCTTGCATTGGTACTTCTATGCGAGGCAAGCCGATTATATTTTTCATTTGCGCCAAAACTTTGAATAAATGGCCATCTATGGTGTTAATCAAATTATGGTGTAATTGTTTATGAACACGCCGATTGACCAAAAAATTCGAATAATCATACAATAAAAACACTAATGGAATTGCCAACAATGATGCAGATATATTATCCATTAAATCTATCCAACCCGAACTGTGCATGTATTTTTGTGAAAAATCAAACACAAATACGCCACCTAAAATGGACAACACATACGGTATCATTTTAAGAAGTATATTACCAAAACTCATGCTATAAATTATATCCCCAACCGCCCCATTTGTCGTCAGGAACAAAACCCCAGAAAAACACCCCTCCCCCTTGAAAACACAGCATAAAAATGCTATAATATACAGGGTGTGGGATGGGGTCACAGAGCGCAACGCAAAGGAGTTTACGATGGCACAGGGTGAAATGGATGATTTTTTAAAGAAATATTATCGGCAATTACATGCAAACGCTATGCCTGACGACGTCTTGGCACAGTTGGTTGATTATAAGAAAAAGGGTATTATAAGTGGCCATCAACAAGAATGGTTGGACACGTATTTTGAACCAGATCCCGACAAAAACAATGAATTGGGATACAAAAGAAAAGAAGTCCCAGAACCAAAAGATGAAAAGGAACTGTTCCCAGCAGAAGCAGAAAAATTATACGAAGCATTTGCGTTGGCATTGGCCGGCATGAAAGCAGACAGTGCTACATACGACGATGTAAACGATGCCAATGCAAAAAAATTTGTCACAGACTGGGTTGATAAGAGGGAAGTTTTTCCAATCCCAAAAGCCACAGACGAATGTGAAGCGGGCATAAAGAAAATTATAAACCTGTTAAAAAATTCGCCAGAGGCAGCAAACATTAGACAGGTTGTCTTAGACGAAACCAAAAAAGATAATGGCGATAAATTATTTGCCCAACCCGAAGATTTAAATAAACTTATAAAAAAATGTGACGAAGGCAAATACAACACTGATCGAAGTGTTCAAGAAAAAATCCAGAAAGTCGCCCAAACATTAGACAGCTATTTGAATTCGTATTCGTGGGATGACGAATCTGCTTTGAACACAAAGTCAAGAAACAAACGGGCCATTGGTAAAATAGCCGACGAATTGGCAATTGTTAAACGTTCCGATGCCTTTTCAAAGATAGAAATTCCAGATCTTACCGATTTCAAAGAAATTTACGCCAAACAATTATTAGATACTTTGTATTTAGATAAATCTGTGCGTGACAAATTTAGAGCGCACGACGATAAAAAAATAACAGAAAAAATTGATAAAGCTGAAGGTAAAGTCAGTTGGCACGATACAAACAGTGATGATTATATCAAACCAAAAATTGAAGATACTTTGACCGCATTAGAACAATTGGAAAAATGGTCCAAAGATAAATACACCGACTCATTGAAAAAATACGAAGAGTTACGTGGTCAACACCTGTTTTTCGGTCCCGAAGCCAAAGAAATTTGTAAAGCCATCGACAAAGAAAAAGTAAAACCCTCCGATGGTGTGAAAGGATTGCTGGACAAAGCCAGTGCAATCAAAGATCGTTTAGCCAACAAAACATTGACAAAACATTTTGATTGGTTTATCGACACTATGAATTGGTTGAACAAAGAAACACCAAAGGCTTTGGCGGGATGTTGGAAAGATGCCAGAAAGATGAAAGCGGTTATTACACAAATAATCTTAAAGGCGACAAATCCTCAAACACTTAAAGATGATCCGGATGCAATAGAAAAAGCAAAAACCGCGATGGAAATCATGACCGTTATGAAATACGGCATGTTGACCAGCAAAACTTTAGAAGCACTAAAAAGTTCGGATATTTCTATATTTTCTGATGGTTCTTTGTCTTGGAACAAAAATGAAGCTATCAGTTTTGTAACAAAGGCTTTTGACAAAAGTATCAAAGCCGCCTTTGTTGGATTGGGATATGGCGTCACATTTGCCAGAAACAAAATCATGATGTCGAACATGCGTGGTCTGCGTTTCAAAGACAAAGACAATCAACAAGGTGCTTTGGCCAAAAACTTCAAAGACAATAAATATACATTGGATAATTATGTTGCAAACGACAAAAAAGCATTGAAGGCGGAAATCGACAACAAGAAACAAGAACGCACTGATACCGAACAAAAATTACAAAATTTGGGTATAGATCAAAAAAGCGTGGATGAAACGTTAAAACCTAAAAAAGCGCAAATCGAAGAACAATTGGCGGAACCCAAAAAACATATGGATGCCGCGACAAAGGCAAAAGAGGATGCCCAAAAAAATATAGACAAATTTACAAATCAACGCGAAAGAAACGAAGAAGACGAAAAAGAATACACTGAATTAACACGTATAATCAATGGCGATGATATCAAAGAACTTAAAACAAAAGTGGCAGAAAACCAGAAAAGTTTAACTGAAAAGAAAAGTCAGTTTAACATGTATGATTTGTTTGATGCGCATGGAAATTATATGTACGATCCACAAATAACAGATCCTGAACAAAGAAAAGCACACAAAGAACAGTTGGCAAATGAAATAGCGGAACTGCAAAATCAATTGGGGAATCAGACCAGCGAAATTCAAAAGTTAGAACACGCAAATGCCCACGAAGGTCGCATAGCCGATGCTGAAAAGAACAGATTGGAATTGCAAGACTCACATAAAGCATATGAAGAAGCGGTTTCTGGAATCAAAAATGCACAAAATGATTATGATGCCGCAGAACAAGATTACGCAAAAGCAAAGGCAGAATATGATACTATTGCAGCAAACGAAGGTTATGATGATATATCTAATAAAATATCAGAATTTGAAGATGCTACAAAAAGTTTGACTGAGATAAATAAAACCTTAGACGCACGAGAAAAAGCATATGCAAATTGGGATGCAGAACACGTGAACAAGGTGGTTGAATTGGAAAATCATTGGAATTTCCTGCAAAGCGGCAAATCAAAGACCATGCGCTTATTTTCCAATAATATCCAGAAAAAATTTGATAAAAATAAACACCAATTATTCATGAATTATGTTGCAGAACATGGTTTAGCAGCTTGATTTTTATCTGGTTTTATGGTATAATATGTAGCAATCGGACGGCATTCTATAGTCGTCCCTTTGTTTTATAAAAGTTTGTTATTGAAACGATTAAAATCATTTGCTATTCTGGTGCGGTAAAAAAACAACCAAAAGGATAGAAAATGTATATACTTGCTTTGAATTGTGGTTCGTCTTCCCTGAAATATCAAGTTTTCGATGCAGACACTAAAAAAGTTATTGTTGGCGGAAATGTGGAAAAAATCGGATTGCCAGATTCTTTCTTGACTCAAAAATATCCAGATGGAACAAAAGAAAGAAAAGAAACCGAAATGAAAGATCATCGCGAAGCGCTTAGCGTTGTTATGCACATGTTACGCGAAGCATCTGTAGATATGAACGAAATCGGTGGTGTTGGACATCGTGTGGTTATGGGTGGCGATAAATTTGCTTCATCTGCTGAAATCACTGACGAAGTGATGCGTACAATTGCAGAATACAAAGATTTAATGCCGTTGCATATTCCTGCTTCGTTGATGGGTATCGAAAGCGCACGTCAAATGTTACCAAATGCAAAACAAGTTGCTGTGTTTGATACCGCATTTTTGCAAACAATGCCTGAATATGCATATCGCTATGCAATTCCAGAAGCGTGGTATAAAAACCTTGGGGTGCGTCGTTATGGATTCCACGGGACATCACATTTATACGTTTCTAAACGTGCGGCGGCAATGTTGGGCAAACCCGCCGACCAATGCAATTTGATTACTATGCATATTGGTTCTGGCGCATCTGGGGTTGCAATTAAAAATGGTCGTGCGGTAGATACCACGTTGGGTATGACACCGACCGCTGGGTTGGTTATGGGCACACGCCCAGGCGACGTTGATGCGGCCGCATTACTTTACGTCATGGAAAAATTGAATTTAACACCGGCGCAAATGACAAAACATTTGAACAAAGATTCTGGATTGATGGGAATTACAAAATGTTTTGCAGACCGTCGTGATGTGGAACAAAATCGTGAAACAAATTCAGATTGTCAATTGGCTATCGAAATTGAAACGCATAATGTGAAAAAATACATTGGCGCTTTCTTGGCCGAATTGGGACATACCGATGCACTTGTGTTCACGGCAGGTGTTGGTGAAAATGATGCATATTTGCGTAGCAGATTCTGTGAAGGTTTGGAAGAATTGGGCATCAAATTGGACAAAGAAGCCAATGAAAATGCTTTGGCCCGCAAAGGTGTTGATGAAGCGATTATCAGCACACCTGATTCAAAGATCAAGGTTATGATGATTGCTACAAACGAAGAATTAGTAATTGTTGAAGATACTATCGCGATTATGAACGGCAAATACAATGCCGACCATTTGAAAATGGATTATTCGTTTGCTAAATAATCAAATCTGTACAAATCAACCGGTGGGCAACCACCGGTTTTTTTCAGAAAAAAAACATTGACATTATATATTTTTGTGTAATAATTTCACAAAAACAGGAGTCAATATATGAAATATAATCTTGCTGATTTGTTGAAAGATTTAAGCAATACAATACGCAAAAAACGAGAAATCGGTTTATTTGAAAACGATTTGGCCATGTATTACAAAATCCCCACTTTTGCAATAAACGGTCTTGTCACGATAGTAGTAAACAAAAAAACTGGTGATAAATTCTTTTATTGTAATGGCAAAAAAATAGAACCTAATCTACAAGATTCCGCCCAGATTCGACACATTACAAAAACCGCTATTGACGATGAAATCGAAATGTTGAAATGCATGGTTGCATCCGGTGATATAAAAACGATATCTTCCAAAGGCGGATTCTTTGCGGGCTATATCAACGAACTATCACCTCTTACCCAGTTGGCTTATGGAACAAATTACAGAAAATTAGATATCACATGCAAAACAAGTAAAGATATCATAGTTGCCCCAGGCAAATGTTACGATTATATCACCTGCATACACGACGACCCAGATTCTGTTATGTACATAATCAATGAATTTGAAACCCAAAAAGAATATATGTTGATGCATAATAAACTGTCCGGCCAATATCAGTTGTCATGCAACAATATTATTGATAACAAATATTTTTATTATAAATGGTCATCAATAATACACATTGGCAAGACAAGAAAATACGAAGAACTGTTAGCCAATGTATTTAATGGCATAGAACAAGAATATAAATCTCGCCATTTATAATCTAATATCCAAGCCGGTGGAAAACCACCGGTTTTTTTAATTGAATAAAATATGTAAAATTTGCTACATTTGTAATATGAGCAAAGAATTATTTGATTTTTTTAATACTGATTTACAATTTATTCACGGTGTTGGACCTGTGTTGGCATCTAAATTTAATGAAGTGTTGGATGGTCGCCGTGTGCTTGATTTTTTATTACACAAACCATCATATGTTCGCCCACGTGAAATTTTAGATTCTGTAACGGGGGCACAAAACGGTGATACGATTACCATTTCAGTATTGGTAAAATCGCATAAGAAAGGTGGCGTTTTTCGCGGTCATCGTCGACCAACACAAATTATTTGTGCTGATAAATTTGCAGCCCCCATAACAATACAATTTTTCAATGTGAAATATCTTGATTATTGGACTGAAAAACTGCCCATAGGTCAATGGCGCATTGTCAGTGGAAAATTGGATTTTAATTCACGAACTGGCGCAATTATAAACCATCCTGAATTTATTGAAACACCTGAAAATGCGGCAAAAATTCCGACTCATCAGGCCATATATCCATCTGGCGAAGGGTTAAGCCAAAAAACATTTGCCAATGTTCGCGATGAAATTTTTAAAATATTGCACGAACAAATTATCGCAAAAATCGACGATGAACGTTTGCTAGAATTTGTAGATGCATTGGAACATGTGCATTATCCACAAACAAATGACGATTTGGCACCAAACGGCACATATATTGCTAAATTGGCATATTGTGAATTATTTGCGCACCAAAGCGCGATTGCTATCAATCGACGTATTCGCACGGAACAAAAAAACACGCGCCCCGTACGTCCAAAAAAGCATGATTTGACCGATAAATTTTATAATTTATTGCCTTTTGAATTAACAAATGCACAACAGCGAACAATTGATGAAATATTCGCTGATTTACAAAAGCCCGTTCCTATGATGCGTTTGGTCCAAGGCGATGTCGGTTCTGGTAAAACAATGGTGGCGATGGCCGCCGCAGTTAAAATGGCTGAAACTGGCGCACAAACAGTATTATTGGCACCAACGGACACGTTGGCGCAACAACATTTTGCAAAATTGGCGCCCATGTGTGAAAAAATTGGTTTGGTATGTGATATTTTAACTGGTCGGGACAAAGGCGCCGCACGTCGTGAAAAATTGATTTCATTAAAATCAGGTCGAACAAAAATCGCCATCGGAACACATGCTTTGTTTTCTGATGATGTTGAATACAAAGATTTGGGATTGGTTATAATTGATGAACAACACAGATTTGGTGTGGCACAACGAACGGCTATGCGCGCAAAGGGTGCAAACCCAGATATGTTGGCTTTGTCTGCCACGCCTATTCCGCGAACATTATCAATGACAGTGTACGGGGATATGGACATTTCAATCATAGATGAAAAGCCAGCGGGACGTATACCAATTAAAACCTCTAAATTACCGATAATGCGCACAAACGCTTTGATCGCGCGTATTGCACCACAAATTGAAATGGGTGCTAAGGTTTTTTGGGTATGCCCATTGGTCGAAGAATCTGAGGTTTCAGATATGACCGCTGCACAATCGCGATATGAAGAATTAAAAAAATATTTTCCAGGCACTGGGCTTTGCCATGGGCAAATGGATAAAAAAGAACGCGACAAAGTTATGAATGAATTTGCAGATCCAACATCAAAAATGCGGGTATTGGTTTCCACAACCGTCATAGAGGTTGGAATTGACGTTCCTTCTGCTACAATAATGGTGATTGAAAATGCGGAAAGATTTGGGTTGGCGGCGTTGCATCAATTACGTGGACGTGTGGGTCGTGGTTCCAAACAATCATTTTGTATATTATTATATGGAAATAATGTCACCCCAGATGGCATAAAAAGATTAGACGTGTTATGCGAAACCGAAGACGGCTTTGTCATCGCTGAACAAGATTTAATGATGCGTGGTGTCGGCGAATTATTGGGAACTAAACAAAGCGGTTGGATACAATATCATTTTGTTGATTATCGTGAACACAGGGATTTATTCAAATTGGCACAAACTGCGGCAATGAATAATAATGGTGATGACGAACACTGGGCAAACACTTTAAGACATATTTTTGATTGTTCAACCATAGCGGGTGCATAATGAAAAAGATTGCATGTATTTTATTTTGTTGTTTTATCGCGTTTCAATCACACGGCGCCACGCTTATTAATGATACTGAAATAGAATCTAAGATTTCCGAAATTATTGCGCCTGTGGCGGTGGCCGCAAATATATCACCCGACAGATTGAAAATTTACATCGTTCGCGATGATGATTTTAATGCCTTTGTTCGTGGTGGCGAAGATATTTTTATTTATACTGGTTTGTTAAAACAAATCAAATCACCAAACGCATTGCGCGCAGTGATTGCACACGAATTAGGACACACCATTGGTGGCCATATGGTTCAAATGGCAGATCGGCAACGGGCTGAAATGATGCGTACATTGATTGTCCAAGCGTTGGGTGTTGGCCTGGCTGTTGCGGGTGGCAATCCAACCGCGGGGGTCGGTGTGTTGGCTGGTTCAACAGGAATTGCACAACAATCTATGTTGTCTTTTTCGCGTGACGAAGAACGCATAGCGGACGATTTTGCAATTGATTTAATGGTCAAAGCAAACGAGAATCCCAATGGTTTAATCGAAGTTTTTGAACAAATGCGTGATATGCACGGCGAATTTGAAAGCAGAATAAATCCAAATCGTATAAACCATCCATTAACAACAGAACGATTAAACAACGCAAAATCAAAAATAGAAAAATTAAAAACCGTCCCGACAAAAAACGTGGCGGAAATTAATGCTGAAAACGCCCAATATGATATGTTGCGCGCCAAATTATATGGATATTTGGACAAAAATAAAACCGTTCTGACTCTTTATCCATATAGTGATAAATCGGATGCCGCCATTTATGCGCGCGCGATTGCTAATATGCAAAAGGGTAATTTAGATGGTGCAAAAATGGGGACAAAAACATTGATAAAAAGACACCCAAAATCGCCCTATTTTTATGAATTGATGGGCGACATAGAATTCCAATATGGCCATTATGATGACAGCGTGACCGCATATGATGAAAGTTTGAAATTATCGGATAATGCCCCACAAATTGAAACCGCGCTAAGCTTGGTTTTATCAGAACGCAACAAACCTGGCGATTGGGAACGCGCACGCAATTTATGCAAACACGTTATTTTAACCGAACCCGCCCCATTGGCATATTGGATATTGGCACGCGTCACCACGGACGGTGAATCAGATTGGGCATTGGCCGAATTTTATAAAATGAACGGTGATAATATAAATGCCAAAAAATACGCAAAAATGGCACAAAAAAAGTCAAAGAAAAATTCACCTGAATATATAAAATCAGGCGATATATTAAAAAAATAACAGCCTTTTCATTCTATCAATAAAACCAATTATTTTGTTGACAGGTTATTTTTTTGTGTTATATTTTGTCGCATAACAAAAACATAAATCAAAAGGTATTTTAACATGTACGAATATGATACAGACGATATAATAGTGGTGACAAATCGCGACGGCGGGCAAGGCATCATGGATGAATGCAAACAAAAATTAAAAGAAAACGAAAAACGCTTGGTTATTAAAGCTTGGCGTCAATATTATTCTGTATTTGCGTTGACCCATAAAAAAGACGAAGCCCCAAAATTGGAACCATTGTTTGAAATAGAATTGGAACCATCTGCCACATGTGACGTTATCAAACACGTGACCGTCGACAATTATACCTATGCATGCAAGGTCAAAGGTATAGATTTGTTAAACGATGTTTTGGTTGCCCATGATAGACAAATAAGCAAAGAAGCAAAAAAATTAAAACAACAGGTTGCACAAACCCAGCAACAAGTAATTAACAAAAACGTTCAAAAAGTATATCAATAACGTTTTTTAACTATCAAAAAACCGCCGAAACGGCGGTTTTTTTTATTTGCATTACCCAACTAATTTTTTCCACAAAGATTTTTTCTGTTGTGGTTTTTTATTGCGCCCACGATGACGTGGTGCGGTTTGGGTTATACGTTTAGCCTCTATATGTTGGGCATTTTTCTTTTTCGCATCACTGGATGGTTCATGCGCAGCCAAAACGTCATCTGTTTTGACGTTTTCTGCCGCCACACGTTGAATTGAATATTGATCAATATTCATCAAACTGTCGTCACCAACAATGACTATTTCCGTTCCAAATTCTTTTTCCATCGCCGCTAATTCAGCCCGTTTTTGATTTAACAGATAAATTGCAACGTCACTTGGCACGGTCATTATGATTTTTTGTGCCGCTTTTGCCAATAATTTTTCTTGCAAATGACGGAACAATATAATCGATGCAGTTTGAATACTGGGGACAACGCCTGCGCCCATACAATGTGGACATACGACATACGAAGATTCAATGAAACTGCTGCGCATACGTTGACGTGACAACATCAAAACGCCAAACGCGTTAATTTTAGCAACTTGGGTCCGCGCACGGTCATGTTTCATAACTTCGCGCATTTTTTGTTCCAATTTGCGATTATTTTTTTCATCTTCCATATCAATGAAATCAATCGCGACGATACCCGCCAAATCACGCAAACGTAATTGCAAGGCTATTTCTTCTGCCGCTTCTAAATTAGTATTTAATGCGGTTTGTTCAATATCTTTTTCCTTAATCGCACGCGAAGAATTAACATCTATTGTCACCATTGCTTCTGTTTGATTAATTACAATTGAACCCCCAGAAGGCAAAGTCACATATGGACCATGCAATCCTTCCAATTGTTTTTCGACACCCGCTTTGGTCATCAAAGGAACCGCAGTATCTTTGTATTGAATCAATTGTTTACGCGGCAAACGACCGTATAGTTGTTGGAAATAATTTTTTGCTTCTTCGAAAACTTCTTCGCCTTGGACATACATGACGTCATTTTTATCACTAATGAAATCGCGAACCACGCGACGCAAAAGTGAATCTTCGGTATGAATTGTGACAGGCGCAACTGATTCCAAAGTCGTTTTACGAATTTCATTCCACAGCGAAGTTAAATAATCGTAATCTTTCACTATTTCTTCATCTTTTGCACCCATCGCAGCGGTACGCAAAACAACCGTCATACCCTTTGGTATTTTCAAAGTGTGCAAAATTTCACGCAAACGCGCACGTTCCGCGCGATCAGATATTTTCTTTGACACACCGTAACTGTTGCGTTTTCTGGAATTAGGCATCAAAACCGCAAAGCGCCCAGCCAACGACAAATATGTCGTCATAGATGCGCCTTTTTGACCACGTTCTTCTTTGACACCTTGGATCAACAAAATCTGTTTTGGTTTGATTACGTCCTGGATTTTGAATTCACGAGCGCGTTTAAGAAATTCAACGTTATCTTCCCCGGCACTGTGATCATCGTATTCGGCAACTTCGTCTTCTTCGTCATTCGGGTCATCATCATCGTCAACGATGTTAGCATGCGCCAATTCCATCAATTTCTTTTTTTGTTCAGGCGTAACCTGATAATAATCTGGATGAATTTCAGAAAATGGTAAAAAGCCATTTTTGCCAGTTCCATAATCTACAAATGCAGCCTGAAGTGACGGTTCAACACGTATAACCTTGGCCAGATAGATATTCCCTTTTATCTGCGGTTTCGTTGTTGTTTCTACGTCAAAATCAGACACACGATTCGTGGCGGCGTCGACCACCACCACCCGGGTCTCTTCTGGATGGACCCCATCTACATAAATCTTTTTTGACATTTAATAATCCTTTTGTGTTGTGGGTGTATAAAACCGACACGACGCGTTCCCATGGGGCTTCCAAGCCCATGCCAAGGATGCATGCAATGGTCACAAACAGCACGACTCGCATCAATGTGAAAAACGATAATATAAACACGTTTCTACCCTATTTTATACAACGGAATATACAATATCAGATGATATGTTCAAAGGCAAGTTTTTTATTTTTCTAAATTTGAATTTGGGTTATCGTGGTGTAATTTTGGTATAATTTGTTTTGCTTCGTTCATCCAACGACGCATACGCGCACGTAACCAACGTTCATATATAAAGAATAAACCGCCAACGCCTATTAGTGGCAAAACGTAATAAATTATTCGAAATGCCAACAGTGCACCAAAAATGCTGGCTTTGTCGACAGTATCCGGTAATGCAGCCATGAAAATAGATTCAAAAACACCAATTCCGCCGGGGACCTGGCTGAAAACGCCTGCAACCATGGCAACCACAAACAAACCAATAAACATCCCGAATGGCATTACAGATGCCGAAACATATGGACGAATACAGAAAAACAACACCATACCCGCACACAGCGCATCCAGCATGCCCAACATAGTTTGAACCAGCGCAGTTCCAATTGATGGTATTTTGAACTTTATCTGGCCTGTGCGAATGCTTTTATCACAAAACGCGATTGTCATCGCATAATAAGCCAATATCAATGATGCGCATACAATGAACAACCCGTTCATTCCAGCGGACACGCCCGTTGAAGATTGATCCAAAACCCCAGGTGAAACAAGAAAATACCCGATAATTTCTACCGCTGCAAAACCTAAGAAATACGTAAATCCCGAAAAAGTAAGCATTTTTATAATATCACCCGCCGGAATTCGCCAACGTGTATAAAGACGATAACGTATCGCCCCACCGCTTACCATCGCATTACCCGCGTTATTACTGATTGCAAAGCCCAACATGCCGGCCAACATCCATTTCCACCATGATATTTTATGTCCGACATAACGCAACGCCAAATAATCATACAAAGATAACACTATGTACCCACACAAACACGCGACACATGCCATAACTAAATTCAAAAACGGTATGTTCCAAAGGGCGCGCGCTATCTGTGCCAACGAATAATTACGCAACTGCCAATAAAGCATACCGGCGGCCAAAACAAAGAAGAACAGTCCAGCATAACTGACAAGTTTTTTAAAAAAGCGTTTTGTTTTTATCGACATAATTATTCTTTTGCAGGAAATAGAATAGCAACAGATAACATAAAAATCAAATTAAATAATTTTTAGTCCTTTTTTTTGCTATTTTGATACGACATCATGAAATATTGTAGCCGGCAATGTGCCACCTGTTATCTTTGATGACATGGGGGTATTATCATCTTTGCCAACCCAAATTCCCATTACATAATCAGCGGTCGCACCAATAAACCACGCATCGCGATTATCATTACTGGTTCCGGTTTTGCCACCGAAAACTTTTGATGTATATGCGCGCTTGCCCGTGCCTTTGGTCACAACTTCGTATAATAACTGTTTCATATATTCAACCGTTTGAGGTTGCAAAACGGTCATTTCATCAGACGGATTCCGTTCATATAGAATATTTCCCGATGCATCTTTGATTTTATATATAGAATACGGATGCACAGATTTACCGTCGTTCCAAATAACAGAATAAATTGTGGTTAAATCAAGCAAACTCATTTCTGATGCACCCAAAACGGTTGAATATTCACGTCTTAAATTGGCCCCCACCCCCAAACGCGCAGCCATATTTAATACGGTATCTATACCATATTCTTTGGTCAATTTTAATGGAACAGAATTCACACTTTTGGCAAACGCGGTTGCTAAATTTATACCGCCATAATACCGTTCGTTATAATTTTTTGGATTATAATCGCCGATTGAAAAAGGGGAATCGTTGACATAAGATTCAGGCGTCATACCATTTTCCAATGCAACCAGATATACAACTGGTTTAAACGCGGAACCTGGTTGACGCAACGCCAACACGCGATTAAATTGACTGATTTGATAATCATCACCACCCACCATGGCTTGAATTGCACCATCGCGTGCTATGGCCACTGCCGCGCCTTGATAAATTTCTGTTTCAGAAGATAAAACCGTGGCAATTTTCGACTGCAAATTTACATCAATAGTAGTATAAACATATAAATCTTGGTTTATATCACCAACACGAGATTCCACTTCGTCCATTACAAAATCAGTCCAATAACGATATATGTTCTTATTTTGCTTTTGAACGGCGGGTTTCAACTGGCGGCTGGCAATCTGGGCCGTATTCAAAGATATATAGCCTTGTTTTACCATTTCCGTTAAAACAACACGAGCCCGTTTAATGTTTCGTTCAGGATTTTTAAGCGGGCTGTAAAGCGTTGGTGCCTTTAACATGGCGGCAATTTGTGCAGATTCCGCCACAGTTAAATCCTTTGCACCATGACCAAATAATGTTGTTGCGGCCGCATCCAACCCGCGCAGCCCGCCAACCAAAGAAATTCTGTTCATATATAAATCAAGAATTTGGTTTTTATTAAATCTGTTTTCAAGCCATTGTGACAATATCAATTCTTGAATTTTTCGTGATATGTTTTTATCACGCGACAAAAATATATTTTTTGCTGTTTGTTGAGTAATCGTTGATCCACCGGCTGCAAAACGTTTATGGAACAGATTGACCACCAACGCACGTAATGTTCCACGCAACGAAATCGCCCCATGTTCATAGAAATTTTTGTCTTCGATAGCAATAATCGCCTGCCAAACGTGAGCGGGCAACGTTTCAACCGACACAGGTTCCCCCATAATACGTCCCATCGAACGCACTTCGTTACCATGTTTGTCTAAGAAAACTATTGCGGGCTTTCGTGTTTCATTTAAAACTGTATCCAAAGACGGCATTTGTAAAAACACATATAATACATACAAACCGACAACGGCAACAACGGTTAAAAAGCATTGAAAAAAGAAACCCAGCATCCTTGATTTCCAAGAACGCTTTTTTTCTTTTGAATTCTTTATTTGCGATGCCACAAAGCCCCCCTATTTTATAGCATTTTCAAAATCTGATTCAGTCCAAATCGTTATACCATATTTTTGCGCATCCGTCAATTTAGAACCCGCGTTTGCGCCTGCAATTACTATATCTGTCTTTGGTGACACAGACGATTGCGGTTTTGCACCCATGCGTTCCAAAATTTCCTTTGCTTCATCACGTGTATATTTATCCAAAGTCCCGGTCAACACAACGCGTTTGCCATTTAAAACGTTATTTTCAATCACTATGTTTTCTGGATTTTTGATATTTATATACTTTAATAAATCGTCCAGCGCAGCCATTGAATGTTCATCACGGAAAAACGATACTATTTCGTTTGCCATAATATCGCCAATGCCATCTATTTCAATCAAGCGTTCAACAGTGGCGCCCTGCAACGCAGGCAAAGATTTAAATTCACGTGCTAATATTTTTGCGGTCACTTCACCAATATCGGGTATTCCAATTGCGTAAATCAAACGATGCAAATCTACATTTTTCGCGTTTTCTATTGATTGTTCCAAATTAGACACAGATTTTGCGCCGAATCCGTCCAGATTTTTTATATATACGCCGTATTCGGGTATCAATTTAAAAATATCAGCCGCCGTTTTTATCCAACCCTTTGACACAAATAATTCAATTTGTTTTTGGCCTAAACCTTCGATATCAAACGCGTGCCGCGAAACAAAATGTTCCAATTCCCCGCGAATTTGCGCAGGACACGCCAAAGAATTCACACAACGACGCGCAACCGCGCCCATTTCTTGGACCACTGCGCCACCACAAATCGGGCAAATATCTGGAAAAACAAAAGGTATTCTGTGTTCCGCAGGTTCTGCCACCCCAACAATTTGCGGTATAACGTCCCCCGCCCGTTGCACAATCACTTTGTCCCCCACACATACCCCCAGGCGTGCGATTTCATCGGCATTATGTAACGTAGCACGCGATACCAACACGCCGCCGATATTTATAGGCTCTAATTCCGCCACAGGTGTCAAAACCCCGGTTCGCCCAACCTGAATCGTGATATCATTTAATTTTGTAATTCCACGCGCAGCCGGAAATTTATAGGCAATTTCCCAACGCGGGCTGTTTGCACGTGCGCCCATTTTTTCTTGAACTGCGATTGAATTGACTTTGATAACCAGACCATCAATATCAAATGGAATTTCGTCACGATGCAACATTACTGCGTTATAAAAATCTTGGACAGCCGCCACAGAATTCAAACGGCGCGCCCATGCCTTGGTCGTTTTGAATCCCCACGATTCCAATTTTTCAAAATATTCAGATTGCGTATTCCATGTTCGTTCTGATATTTCGCCATATGTATAACCAAACGCACTAAGCCGGCGCGACGCAGTTATCATCGGATTTAATTGACGCAACGACCCAGCCGCTGCATTACGCGGGTTTGCAAATTTTTTATTTGACGTTTCATTTAACGCAATAAAATCAGCGCGCGCCATGTAAACTTCGCCCCGCACCTCTATCACATTGGGAAAATCACCAGATAATTTTTGTGGAATGTCAGATATTGTTCGCAAATTCGCGGTGATATCTTCGCCCATGGTACCACTGCCCCGTGTCAGGCCGCGCACCAAAACACCATTTTCATATCGTGCGGCGAACGACAGACCATCAACCTTTAATTCAACGAACAAATCAGAATCGGTCAATTTATCAAACCAATCGGTGACTTCGTTTTCATTAAATACGTCTGATATAGATAACATAGGAACAGTATGCGGATACGATTTGAATTTTTCAGACACCGCCGCCCCAACATGCGTAGAAAAACCGTTCACCGCCAATTCAGGATATTCGCTTTCGATTTCCAATATGCGAGATTTAGCATCATCATACGTTGCATCATCGACAATCGGCGCATCATTTTGATGATATGCAATATCCCACGCGTTTAATTTTTTCAATAAATCTGCGTGTTCAGAACGGATAAAAAGATCAGCCACCTTTGCCATGTTTTGATTATAGAAAATACAACAAATCAGTGCAAGTCAATTTAACAAAAAAATGCCCCATTGGGGCAGTTTTTATGAATGAAAATTATCTTAAATAAAACGTAATGGTTGATACCACGCGGACGCGTTTATTTATTGACTGTTTTTCATTATCAGACCATGCATCGATTTGGTCGCGCGCGGTTATGCTGAACACGCCCTGGTTAGCAGATTGAATTTTACCCAATTTTGCGTTGGCATCTTTGGCAAATTGTTCGCCTGCGGCGGTTGCGTTTTTGGTTGCCGCTTCTATCATCTGAATTTTAATATCATTAAGCCCGTTAAAAACATACACAGGCCCCGCATAATCTTCCGTTACTGTCACACCTTGCCGTACCAGTTCGCCCATTTTACGCGATACAGAATCAACTAAATTTACTGAATTCGACCGCACCATAACACCAGTTTCAATAACATATCTGTCGTTTGATTCTTGGTCACGGCGTTCTGCATCTGAATAGCCCGCGAATTTATCGCGCACCGTGATACGCAGGTTTTGTATTTCGTTTTCATTAAAACCATTTTGCATTAAGAATTCACGTGTTTTTTGAATATCATTATCAATCGCAGATTGCACATTTGCCAAATCGCCACCAACCCTGTTAAATTTGATATTCCAAATTGCGGTATCCGCCACAACATCCAATTCCGCCAATCCTTTGACCGTGACGGTGCGACGCGCCATTGATTTATAAATACCGTTTCCGATAAAAAATCCACCCAGCGCAACACCAAACGCCAAAATCACAACCCAAACGGTTGGCATATTACGTAATTTTTCTGATATTTTCATGACCCCCTCCCTTTGTTTCTTTGCCTAATTATACCCAATAAAAAATTTTATTCAAGTTGTAAAAAAGACTTTATTTTATCTTTTCAAAACGTTTCAGATTAAATTGATATATCAAATTTTCCGCTTCGTCAAAATGACGACCGATTTTTTCAGCCGCATGCGCATCATCACTTATTAAAACAGGAATATTTTTATTCGCCACCATTTGTAAAATACGATTTGATGGATATGGTTCATAACAATCGGTTTTGTATAATCCTGTATTTATTTCAATTGCACCACCAATTTTGGCAATCGATTCAATCGCGCTGTGTTCATATTTTGCCCATTTATCATCGCGCCCCAAACCAACCTTTTTAGGCAAATCAAGATGCGCCATCCACGTAAACAGGCCGCTTTGTGCGGCATCGGACAATTTATTCCAATATGATTTTAATAAAATGTTTTGCGTTTCAATATCTGCATTTTTCCAATCATGCGAATTTAAGATTTGACCATCATATTCAATAAAATGGGACGAACCAATTATGTAATCTGGCTTTAAAATCGATATGCATTTTTCAAAATCGCGTCGCCATTGGGGGGTGTGGAAAAAATCAACCTCCATCCCACGCAAAATAGTCATATCCGAATATTCAGATTTTATTTTTTCTATTTCTGTGTAATGCGGAACAAATTTTTGCATTACTTCATCAAAAGAATCTGAATAAATATTATTATATCCACCACGAACGCTGTGCGAATACATCCTGCTTTGTTTAATATTTGGATGAACAATAAAATGATTTGAAATTCCGATGGTTGTAAAACCCAATTCTTTGGCACGACACAGCATCTCTGCAACGGTATTCCGCCCATCAAACCCAATTGTATGCGTATGTAAAGTATATTTTTGATTCGTCATTTTATTACAAAATGCTATCAACAAATTATAAAAACACAACGAGATTTTTATTTACTTGCGGAAGTTTCGTATATCCTGTATGGTGTGAATTGAAAGGGAGCATAGTATGAAAAAATTATTATCTGTTTTAATTGTGGTCTGTGCGATATTTTCAAATGCAAAAGCGGATGAAACGAACGATAAAATATTGGTTGCGTATTTCAGTGCGACGGGAAACACAAAATCTGTGGCTGAAAAACTTGCCAGTGCAATAAACGCTGATTTATTCGAAATCGTGCCGGAACAAGCATATACTGCTGACGATTTAAATTGGCAAAATAACCAAAGCCGTTCATCAATTGAAATGGGCGATAAAAATTCCAGACCAGCGATTGCATCAAAGATAGACAACATATCACAATACAAAATAGTATTTGTTGGTTCGCCAATATGGTGGGGGCGCGAACCATCAATTATGGATACTTTCGTTGAAAGTTATGATTTTTCTGGCAAAATGATTATACCGTTTGTCACATCAGGCAGCAGTGGTATCGGTGATTATGGTGCAAACCTCCAATCATTGGCACCAAATGCAAAGGTTTTGACCGGCAAACGTTTTCCAACCGATGTTTCGGCGGAAGAATTAAAAAACTGGGCAAATGAACAAATGTAAAAAATCGCACCATTCGGTGCGTTTTTTATTTATGGGGCGGGCCTGTCACCCGTAGCTTTAGCGAAGGGTGGCGACCAGATTGTTCCGCTGCGCTTCACGCCCTTGGCTCGTTTGCTTTGCAAACCGGCGCACTCCCGTTCGCCTCTCGCCTGTGGGTCGAACTGGCTACTGCCATTTCTAAAATCTAGTCACACCGAATAAATAAAAATACCGCCACTTTGGGCGGTATTTTTATTTATGGGGCGGGCGACCAGATTCGAACTGGCGACATTCGGTACCACAAACCGACGCTCTAACCAACTGAGCTACGCCCGCCATAAACTGTGTTTTGCGCTTCCTGTCCGCCTTCGCCAAGGCTTCGGCAGGACACTCGATTTTTTTAATTGTGCGCTTCGCGCGCAATAACAAAAATCGGTGGTGGAGCTGATCAGACTCGAACTGACGACCCCTTGCATGCCATGCAAGTGCTCTACCAACTGAGCTACAACCCCAGACAGCGAAACTTATTTTATATTTCTTCTTGCAAAAAGTCAAATATTTTTGCTAATCTTTTTCCATAGATGGTATTAAGGAGTCTTTAACATGGATTACACAAGTTTAAAATCAGAAGTGGAACAAAAAACCGCTCAAACATTAGAGGTATTACAAAGTCAATATGCAGGTTTACGCACGGGACGTGCATCTGTGCATTTACTGGACGGTGTAAAGGTCCCAGTTTATGGTTCAGAAATGCCTTTGAATCAAGTATCAACTGTATCCGCGCCAGACAACCAAACGTTGGCGGTGACTGTGTGGGATGTGACAAATGCGCCTGCTGTGGAAAAAGCGATTCGTGATTCTGGATTGGGATTGAATCCTATGACTGCCGGCGGTGTTATCCGTTTGAACATGCCGCCATTAACCGAAGAACGCCGTCGCGAATTAACGAAAGTTGCCGGAAAATATGCAGAAGAAGCAAAAATTTCAATGCGCAACATTCGTCAGGACGCTATGTCAAAAATTAAACGCGCCGTCACGGACAAAGAAATTTCTGAAGACGATCAACGCAAATACGAAGAAGATTTACAAAAAGTCTTTGATGGTCGTGGATCGGAAGTTGACGCAATGGCCAAACAAAAAGAAGCCGACATCATGTCCGTTTAATCTCTTATACATTTAGGATAAAAACATGTTCAATTTTTTGAAAAAAAAGTCATCACAAAAAAATGATATGGTAAAGATTCCTCAACATATCGCGTTTATTTGTGATGGTAATCGCAGATGGGCTGAATCACGTGGTCTGCCCCCGTTGATGGGACACAGGGCCGGTATCGCCAATTTCGAAAATTTGGTAGATTGGTTTATGGCGCGTGGTGTTTCCACTATAACTTTCTTCATTTTTTCTACTGAGAATTGGAATCGTTCAGATGAAGAAGTCAATTTTTTAATGGATCTTTTTTATTCAGAACTTAGCAAAAACATGAAACATGCCGTTGAAAAAAATTTACGGTATCGTGTTGTGGGTTCTCGAGAAAGATTGCCTAAGAAATTGGCTGAATTATGCGATGAATTAGAAAAAACAACCGAAGAAAACACAAATGGGACGGTTGTGTTTGCGTTGAATTATGGTGGCCAAGATGAAATTGTGCGCGCTGTGAATATGGCCATTGAAAACGGAAAGCCTGTGGACAAAGACACATTTGAAACATTTATGGACACGGGCGATTTGTTGCCGATTGATTTAATGGTTCGCACCAGTAACGAAAACAGAATTTCTAATTTCTTGTTATGGAAATTAGCATATGCTGAATTGTTGTTTGTTCCTGAACATTGGCCTGAATTGGTAAAATCTGAGAAATTATGGCAACATGTTTTGAACGAATACACCAAACGCGATCGTCGTTTTGGTGGTGGGAAAAAGAAAAATTATTCTGGGAAAAAATAAAAATGAAAAAATCAAATACTTTATTACGTATCATAACTGGTGGGGCGCTGCTGGTTGGGTTGGCGGTAATCGTTCTTTTGGAAATGTATTTTCCAAAAGCGCACATAATTCGGTGGGCATCAATGCTGATTGTGTTGGGCGGAATTGTTGAAACAGTGATGTGTTTTATAAAAACAGGACAAAAAAACTTTCAAAAACATGCGCTATTGTTTTCGATGTTTATTGTTTTGTTATGTGTAATGTTACGCGCAACGTATACAGTTGGGGCACGTCCGCTGATTATGTTATGGATGTTAATGATAATTGTGGGTGCAGATGTTGGTGCTTGGTTATTTGGCTTGGTTTTCGGTGGCGACAAAATGTGGGAAAAAGTATCAGAACACAAAACATGGTCGGGCCAAATTGGCGGTATCATTTGTGGAACAACTATGTCCGTGCTTTACGGTGTTATCGGTGCAAACGCATTTATGTCTAATTTGTTATGGATTGGTATAAGCATTTCTTTGTTGTCACAATATGGTGATTTAACCGCCAGTTTTATTAAACGTCGTTTAGGCATCAAAGATTTTAGTAATTTATTACCTGGACACGGTGGAATCATGGACAGAATTGATGGTTGGATTTATGTTCTGCCGTTGGTTTGGTTCATATTAAAGTAAAGGAACGGAAAAATTATGCACACTATTTTAACGATTGTCGCTTTGTTAATAGTTTTAGGTGTTGTCGTTTTTGTTCACGAAGCAGGACATTTTATGGCTGCACGATGGGCAGGTGTTCGCGTGGATGCATTTTCAATTGGTTTTGGACCTGCACTGATACAATGGCACGATAAACACGGAACGGTTTGGAAAGTGTGCTGTTTACCGTTGGGTGGGTATGTATCTATTTACGGTCAAGAAGACATGTTCAACCGTAAAAAATATAAACGTTTACCAAAAGAAAAAAAGGTCGGACATTACCTGTCTGTGCCTGCATGGAAACAGTTTATTATTTTAGTTGCTGGGGTTTTCATGAATTTTATGTTGGCATGGTTGATTTATTCTGCTGATTTTATGTTCAGACCGCGCACCATCCAATTACCTGTTATTGGTCAAGTTGTCCGTGACAGTGTTGCATTCAAAGCGGGGGTGAAACCTGGCGATATAATAATAAAAATTGATAAAAACAGTATAAACAATTGGGGCGAATTGATTATAGCCAAAGAATTGGCGGCCGAACATAATGCACATGTATTGTTGGCACGTAATGACAAATTAATTCGCGTTGAATTGGCACCTGCTGAACGTTGGGGGTTGATTGCCGACGGCAGCAAAACAGAATTCAGCAAAAAAAGTTTCTTTGGCGCGTTCTATTCAGGATTACGTGAAACATATCATCAATCTAAAAACATATTGGTCGTATTGAAACAAATTATAACTGGCGAACGTTCATCAAAACAGTTGGGTTCGTTCATAACCATCGCCCAGGTGTCTGGGCATGCTCTGGAAGCCGGCTTCTTTGTATTCTTGTCCATTATTGCTTTGATTTCTGTGAATTTAGGTGTCATCAATTTATTGCCCCTGCCCGTGTTGGACGGTGGTTATTTGTTGATATTGGTCATAGAGGCCATAATCAGACGCAAACTAGAAGGAAAAGCCATGGAAATCGCCATTATTTGTGGTTGGATTTTAATAATGGCTTTGTTCATATTCACAATGTGGAATGATATTGCGCGCGTGTTTGGATTGAATTAGATATGAAAAAATTGTTGTTTATTTTGATTGCTGTGTATTTTGGTTGTTTTAATGCAAACGCAACCCAGTTGTCACGTATAGATGTCAAAGGCAATCAGCGTATGGATGATGAATCTATACGTATTTTGGCAAATGTAAAAATCGGTGACGATGTGGGCGAAGAAAAAGCAAACAATATTGCAAAAAAACTTCAAACCAGTGGGTATTTTTCGTCTGTTTCTGTAAAACAAGATGGAAATGTTTTAAAAATAAATGTGGTTGAAGCCCCCATAATCAACATGGTGACAATCGAAGGAAACGATGAAATCGGCACAGATGATTTAAAGAAAGAAATTCGAACGAAAGAACGCGCTGCGTATGACACATCTGTGATTGGTGGTGATGTGCGACGCATGTTGACCCTGTATCAACGCAAAGGTTTTTTCGGCACAAAAATAGACCCAAAAAAAATAGATTTGGATAATAATCGTGTAAATATAGTTTATGAAATCACCGAAGGTCATCCAACATATATTGAAAATATCGACTTTGAAAACAATAAAAAATTTAGTTCACGTAAATTGCGTGGCGAAATTTTGTCACGCGAACATGCTTGGTGGCGTTTTTTAACTCAATTTGATGTCTATGACGAAGACAGAATACAATACGATCAACAAATGTTGCACCAATTTTATATGCGTAATGGATTTTTAGATTTTCGTATCACTGATGCCAAAGGCGAATTTTCAGAAACCCGGGAATATTATTCTGTGAAATTCACTGTGGATGAAGGGAACCAATATAAAATCGGCGATATTTCCATTGAAAACCCTTTCAGTGATGTTCCAGACAAAGAATTATATGATGCGTTAACAATATCAAAAAAAGATGTATATAATATTGATGAAATTGATGGCACTATGAACGCATTACGCAGTGTTGTCGCCGATCATGGATATGCGTTTATAAGCGTTGAACCAATAACAGATAAACACGATGACACGCGCATTGTTGATATCAAATTTAAAATTCAAAAAACAAATCGTATTTATATTAATTCTATAAATTTATTGGGGAATGTCCGAACATTTGATAATGTTATTCAACATCACATGCCCATGCGCGAAGGCGATCCATTTTCACTGCAAACAATTGAAACAGCGCGTCAAAATTTAATGCGCACACGTTATTTCAAAGATGTTCAAATGATACCAACACGCTTGGCGGATGCGAATATGATGAATTTGGATGTAAAAGTCGAAGAACAACCAACCGGTGAATTATCTGGTGGTTTTGGGTGGTCATCCATAAACGGTTTTATGGTTGATGCCGGAATTACTGAAAACAATTTCATGGGGCGCGGTCAAATTGTTCAATTACGTGGTTCAATCGCACAATATCAACGCCAGGCGATTTTCAGTTTTACCGAACCATTTTTGTTTAATCGTGAATTATCTGGTGGTTTTGATATATCATATACGCAATATAATTATTCTCAATTGGGCGGCTTTGGATATGATCGTGATTCTTTTTCGGTTTCTGGACGATTGGGATGGCGTTTGACGGATCATTGGACACAAACTATGCGCCTGTCCGCTACATTTGATCAAAACTATGATTTACAGCAAGGCGGTTGGCAAAAAGCAAACCTGTATACACTTGGCACGAATTTAAGATATCATAATTTGCATTCAAATTTTCAACAAAACACTCATACCGGTATCGTTGGAAACATAGGTGCGGCATATACAGGATTTGGCGGAACAAATACATTTATGCGGTATAATGCGGACATAATCGCCATGGTAAAATTCTTGGATGATCGTTGGCAATTACGCACATCATGGGATTTGGGATATTTACAATCGTTGCAAAAAGATAATTATATTCCACGTGTTTACCGTTATTTCTTAGGCGGGGAATCTTTGCGTGGTTTTGATATTGCGGGTATCGGATCACGAAATTGGTATTATCGCAATTATTCCCTTGGTGGATTGTGGAAAGCAAACGGTTCAACACAATTGAATTTCCCTGTATTTATTCCCGATGAATATCAAGTCAAAGGTTTCATATTTGCAGACTATGGTATTTTGGGACGCCCACCAAAACGAGAATTTGAATATCAAGGCAGATCAAACATTATCGACCAAGATTGGCGCACATCTGTTGGGTTTGGTGTTTATTGGAATACGCCAATGGGGCCTATGAATTTCTCGTGGGGTTGGCCGATGAAAATAAATGCATATGACCAAGAACAAAGATTTTTACTGTCATTTGAAACGCAATTTTAAACTGTTTTGACTTGACGTGGTATATGAAATTTTCTTATACTTTTATTGAAATACTTTTAAGGAGAAAGAAAATGAAAAAATATCTGGCGATATTTGCATTGTTGATCGTGGCGTTTGGCATGGTTGGATGCGGTCAAATTTATGATCGTGAACCGGTCGGCATCGGATACGACAATAATGAATTGAAATTAAGTCCTTGTGCATGTATTTTGGTGTATCAGGCATAAAAACATTTAATGGGGGAACGCTTGGATTACCCAAATGATTTTGATACAGCAACTTTTCCTGCGGGCAAAGGTATCGCTTTGTCGCGCAGGCTTGCCATATATATTTCGGTAATATTTTTCTTTGTTCTTTGTGCATGTGGTTTTGTTATCTTTTTCACTCGTTTGAAAACCAGTTCTCCGTTTTTAATATCTGTCGACCAAATTACTAATGAATGGACATTGGTTGCGTATCCTGGGAAAAACACAAAAGACAGCGTTGAACAATATGAAATTATACAGGAAAAATTAGTTGCTGATTATGTGACAAATTGGTTCACTATTTCACATGATAATATTGAAAATGGTATGCGTTGGGCGCAATGTTCAACATCTGATTGTTCTTTGCCGGAACAATTTAATCCGAACAATAAAAAATATGCACTTTGTTGTGCCTCTGATCCGGAATTGTTTGAACAATTTAAGCAAAAGGTTTTATCTGAATACATGGCCCGTGTGCAACAGGCTTCTGAACAATGGACGGTTGAAAAACTTGATATATTACCAGAATACGTGGTTCAAAACGGTGGTTTATGGCGGGTGTATTTAAAAATACATTCAAACGTAAACGGATATTTTGATGTTTTGACTTTTGTGGAAATAAACAGATCGTCAACGGATTTATATCCTGTGACGTTGGGATATTATGTGAAAGATTTTAACGCGTACAGGATAAACCAATGAATAAATTAAAATCTTTTTTGATGGGTATTTTATTAATCGTGGCGGCATCCGCTATGTTGCTTCTTGTCACATTGGTATATCGCGCAAACTATAATTCAACAATCCAATCATATTTATTTCAACTTGGCAATTTTGCATCACAACGTGTGGATGCTTTGCAAAACATAAATGATATTTCTGCGATTGAATTGCGGGACAAATTGATAACAAAATATATTTCTGAATATTTTGGGGTATTTCCGAACGACAAAGACGTTTATACCAGACCTGTGTTATACCAAATGTCAACACCTGATGTATATGAACAATGGCAAAATACAGAGGCTAATAACATAGATGATATGACCAACCAAAAGATGTTTCGCCGGGTGACGGTATTGGATGCCAGCATAGAACCATTGAACATGCCAGAAGATTACGATTATTATACTGCCATACGTGCCGTGCCTATTTATTATTCCGTTGATTATATCACGGAAACATGGCCTGAATCTAATTCTATGGATGTGAAACCTGTTTATGAAAAAGCGCGTATTTACATAGAGGCACGTTTTAAACCTGGAATACGCAGTAATATTGACATCGATCAATATTTACGCGATGGGGAATCACCGGCCGGTCTGTTTAGATTTGAAGTAACCAATGTTAAGGACAAGGAAGATCAATGATAAAAAAATTTACCATTTTAATGATGTTATTGGCTCAGGTATTTTTTGTCCCATTTGCGGTTGCAGATGAATACGAAGACGAAATGGATTTTGATGAATTTGCAACGATAAATACCAGTGACACTCAAGATGAAGATATGAATATTGGTCCTGTATTCCTTAATTCTGATGCTCAATTGGCCGCGGTTTCACAATTTGATATTGCTGGGGCTATGTTGGGAATGGAATACAATGAAATAAATAATATATTTTTTGAACAATCGTCACTTTATGCGCCACGCAAAAAAAATAGTATCGTGTATTCTATAAATCAAGAATGGAAATATAATTTAGATTATGAATGCAGACAAAGAAATATCTTTATTCCAGAACAAATAGAAAAATGTATTTATTCATTGGCGAAAAATCGCGGTCTGATTTATGTTTCAGAAGTGCATCTGGAACGTGCATATACTGGGGAAACTATCGACATTTATTTTACAAGCAATGCCACGAATAATGTCGTTTGGAAAATTGTATATAATAATGATGTAGATGTGACAGAAGGTGTTGGCACAAAGTTTGATAATCAACGCGAAAAAAAGATTCTCGCTTTCTGGCAAGGTATTTTAGAAAAATATGGCACCCCGAATTCAGGCGAAGATAAATGGATTTCATCTGAAAATTCTTATGATCCGATGATGAAGGCGTATTTTGGACAATTGGAATTGATTGATAATGGAATAAATGTGACAGATTCATCAATGAATGTAAAATCTGCACGTGAAAATTTTCAGGCAAAACCATATGCGTTCTAAACAAACATCTTATCAAATTGGTTTATATTCTGAATTTTTAGCACGTTGGTTTTTACGTTTTCATGGGTATCGTATTTTGAAAAACCGCTATATAACCGGTAAAAACACAAACCGCGCAGAAATAGATATTATTGCAAAGAAAAAAAACACTATTGTTTTCATAGAAGTAAAATCACGCCAAACCATTGATGCCGCGTGGGACGCAATAACACCGGCACAATCTGCACGTTTGCGACGCGCCGCCGAAACTTTTTTGATGAACCATCATTGGATGGGTGATGCTAGATTTGACGTGATTGTCGTTTGTGGGCACAAAATACATTGGGCAAAAAATGCGATTTAATTTTTGATAACCGCACTTTTTATCAAAGTGACATCTTCTTTGATACCATCTATTTTTAATTGTAATTGTCCGATACCAGATTCAAGTATTGTCGTTCTGTTTTCAAGTGATGTTAAACGTTGGTTTTGACGTTCCAATTCTGCCAACGAAGAATCTTGACGGGCAATCCAATACACGATTCCAAAAAACAGTGCAACTATGAACCATCCCCCACGCAATATGTCCAATATATCCATAATATTTTTTTGTTTTTGCATGTTTTGTTAAATAATTTACCATAAATAAAAATCATGTTGGATTATTTCCCCGTTCTATTAAATTTTCTATTTGATGAACCAATGCATTTTGTGCTGCCCACCAACGCAGTTCATCATTTGACATGTTCGGACCACATTTACGCTCTATGGTCATAGAGCGTAAATGCTTCAACACCTGTTTCCCAGATGTTCCGGAAAATGTACGTGCATAATGTTTTTCAATATCTGTCATTTGTGATTCCTATATAATAGACATTTCTTCACGTGCCATTTGCACAATGGGTGCCTGATATTTTAATTCTGCATCGCTGTGCAAAGATATTTTTTCTATTAACCCACGGCGCGATAATATTTGAAGTCCACGTTCACACAATGGTTTAATAAATTCATGCAACAAACGACCATACGTTGCCCCCAATATTCGCACCATATCAGCATTGCGCGCCAATATTTCAGTTGCAGTCATTTCTTTGTCAGACAATAACCCCAACCTGTCCGCCAACAAAGAATGTCTTATTCTGTCGCGCAAATCACGCAACACAATTTGCGAAACATCAAAATCAGCCCCACTTGATAATGGTGTTAGGCCTGAACTGCCAACTGCCTTTGGAATAATGGCCCCAGGTGTTAAATTTATATTTGAAAGATTTATAACACCATCGTCATCTGCCTGCCAAATGCCACTGACCGCGATAGTTGCGTTTTTCAAAACTAATTCAACAACTTTGTTTGCTGTCTTTATATCCGGCAAAGCCCGTAAAACTGGGCCACGTCCATATATTTCACCACTGACCAAAGACCAACGGAAAATGATATATGGATTTGTTTCAAATGTTCCACGTGCAACCACATTATTTTCAAAATCACCGCCAACATCAATCCATGCCGTGAAATCTGTTCCAATTAAAGATTGAACCAATCTAATGGGTGTTTGCGGATTATTTTTAATTGTGGCCTGCAAATTTTTTGGAAAAACAAACGTCGGATATTTTTCAATAACGTCACATGCAGGTAATGATGTCGTATGAAAAACAGCACCTGGTAATAATGCGATATCTGTCATTGGAATAGCGGTGAAAGAAAATGCTGAATCTGCCCCAATTGGATTTTCCGCCATGAACAAACATGCGGTTCCTAATACTACTAAATCTGTATAGCATTGATGTATTGTCGTATAAAAATTCGAATCATTTAAATGTGCGCGCAACATCATGGTTGCATTTTCAGCATCTGGCGATAAATCGCTTTCACGAACCAGATTTATCCATAAAGATTCAGGTGGCGTTAACAACGAATACATAGATGCCGATAAATTATCTACTGCATCTGACGCAGTTGCATCAAACAAAGTTGCAGCATCTGCATCATTTGTTGGAATTGTATAACGTTGTGCTGTTTTCCAACGGTTCAACCAAATTTCCCGTTCATCCAGCGCACGTTTATATAATTGCATAAGATTTTTTTGCATTTTAATTTCCTTTTGTTTTTGTTTAGATTTTGAATTCTGTGTTTGCTTTTATCAAAATAGATTGATGCGCAAATGGTCGAACCCGCCAAGGCGTCATAGATAATGCACCTGCAATCGCATCCAATCCGTCATCGTGTTCAGTTGATCCAATTGGTGTCCATGCCAACATTTCTGATAACAACATTGTTTGTTTGATTTTGTTGTGCATATAAAGTCGCCCCGTATTTAACAAAGGTTCCACAGCATTCAAAATTCTTGTTTCTTTTTTTATATGGTTTGAAATTTTTATGATATTGATTGCCATATCATTAGTATTTGCAATCTGTCTCATTATTTCTGGTAATGCATTACCTATACCATTTGTTTCTATGCCAATATGGTTGATTTTATGTTTTTGCATGAATGACAACACACACGAACATTGTGTAGATAGCGGATGTAAATCATCGTCATCAACACAAACATATAAAACATCATGTACAAAGACTTCTTTGGCCTTATCATCATGATAAATCAGTGCACAAACACTGCCATCTGATACGGCATGTCCACTTGAAGGATCCCAATAAAACGATACACCCGTGATAATGTGTTCGCCTATTTTCGCTGTTTTTATATCGAAATCATCATCATAAAAATGCAACGCACCAGGATCCAAATGTATTCTTTCTTCTGGCACATATTCCAACATCATCTGGGCAGAAAAATGTCTGGGACCAACGGTTCGTTCTAATTCACGAATTTTTTCAAGTGGAAACATTTCTGGCCATGCCGGATTTCCGCGATTATCTATGATTGGAATTTTTAATTGCGTATACCCACTTAAAAAAGGTATTGCATTATCAAAATTTTTGTTTAATCTAAAAGACATGGACTTTACTCCGAAAACTTTACCAACGAATTTAGAAGCAGAACAGGCTGTTCTGGCTGCCGTTTTATTTAATAATCGTGCATTGGAATCTGTATCTGAATTTCTGTTGCCGGAACATTTTTCGCATCCTGCCCACCAGGAAATTTACAAATTGGCACTTCGTCAATTTTCCACCGGCATACCATTTGATATTATCACTGTTAAAAACTATCTTGAACAACAGGGTGTGTTGGAATCTGTTGGCGGTGTTGAATATCTTTCTAAATTGGCATCTGCGGGCGCAACGGTTGTAAATACCGAACATTATGGACGTCTTATTTTTGATGCTGCGCGCCGTCGTGATTTGATAAAATTAGGTCAAAGTATAATCGAAGATGCATACACAGAAGACCTTGATAAACCCGTTGATTCACAAATAGAATCAACCGAACAACAACTTTTTAATTTGGCAACAACCGGGCAATCTGAACAAAATATAGTATCTTTGGCAGAGGCTTTAAAAGGCGCATTACAAGAGGCCGAAATCGCATACAAAGCCGACGGCAAACTGTCTGGATTAACAACGGGGTTGGACGCGTTGGATCGTTCAATCAGTGGTCTGCACCATTCCGATTTAATTATCATCGCAGGTCGTCCAGGTATGGGTAAAACAACATTGGCAATGAACATCGCCTTTAACGCTGCAAATGCCTTATATAATGGACGTGCCAATCAACAATACAAAGGCGCAGTTGTATTCTTCAGTTTGGAAATGTCACACGATCAATTGGGAACACGTATATTTTCATCTCAATCAAAAATTCCTGCAACCCATATGCGCGATGGTAATTTGACAGATGAAGATTTCATGAAATTGTCTGAATATTACAATGCGTTATCTAAATTGCCTTTGGTTATTGATGATACGGCAGATATGTCCGTGCCTATGATAAAAACACGCGCACGTCGAATTGCGCGCAAATATGGTGGAATTGCGCTTATTGTTATTGACTATTTGCAATTGATGAAATTACCAGGTGGAAAAGCAAGCGATAACCGTGTTCAAGAATTATCAACAATAACCCGCGGTCTTAAAATTCTGGCCAAAGAATTGGATGTGCCTGTGATAACGTTGTCTCAATTATCACGTGGTGTTGAACAACGTGATGATAAACGCCCTATTCTTTCCGATTTGCGTGATTCTGGTTCCATTGAACAGGATGCCGATATTGTAATGTTCACGTATCGTGAAGAATATTATTTGGATGGTCGTTCACCCGATAAACGTTTATCCGGGACGGCATCTGAAAACGTGCAACAACATTGGCAAAAACGTCTTGATAATTCTCGAAACAAAGCGGATATTATCATCGCAAAGAATCGTCATGGTAAACCCGAAACTGTCCATTTAAGTTTCACTGGGGAATATTATCTGTTTGATAATTTGGACACGTACGGAATGCCATCTGTACCAGAAGACACTTCTTTTGCATCACAATATACCAGCAACGATGATTCTGGAAACCAAACCGTCGTGAATATTGAAGATTTGCCAGACGATTTTTAATTATTTTTCTTGCCAAAGTGATTTTTTTTGACTATTATTTTGTCAACAATATATTAATAGGAGTCCATTATGGCACAAGAAGAGATTATATTTCCAAATAACATTAGAAATTTGCGCGCCGCCAAGGGAATGAAAATGACCGAATTGGCAAGACGGTCTGGTTTGTCTTTGTCTGCGGTTTCCAAAATAGAGAAAGGTGTTCGCAGATTAAATCAAAAACAGTTGTTAAATGTATGTACCATTTTGGGTTGTAAATTATCTGATATTTTCATTCATGAAACAGATGCTGTCGCTAATCAATGGCAAAACGAAATCAAACGTCGTTTAACTGATAACGAAGGCAGCGGTTTAAAGATTTTCGGTTCTGGGTTACGCAAAATTCGTCAACGCGCAGAAAAAACTATTGCTCAAACTGCAAAAGCGGCAAAAATGACGTTGTCTGTGTACCATAAAATAGAAGTTGGTCAACGCGAAGTTTATGAAAACGAAATCGATTTGTTGGCAAACACTTTTGGTTATACGGCCGATCAATTGTTCGAAGAAATCGCAAAACTTTACAAATCTGGCGAATTAACAAAACAAATCAATAAAGTTAAAGAACGCGTAAAATCAGTTCTAGAACCAGAAAGCACGCAATCTGGCATTGATATCCACGGTGGACTTTTGGGTGCACAATTGTATGACAATGCGCGCAAAAAATTGGTTCCTGTATTTGGTATGCCAGATGGCAAATCTATCAAATTTAAAAAATCTGATGAACACATGATTGCCGCCCCCAGTTCTTTGGAAGGCGTCAGTGATATTTATGCGGTTATTCCAAACACTAAACGATTGGGTGGATTTATTCCAGAATCTGCGTATGTGTTTGTGGATGCTAATGCAAAACCTGCTGCTGGGGATTTGGCGATTTGCATAGATGCTGATTTTAAAAATTTGAACTCAGACGATGTGATTAACGTGCAATTGGCAACAGTTCGTCAAGATTCGCATGGAAAAATGTATGGTCATATATCAAATCCAGAAGAAAAGGTAGTTGCCACAACTATGCACAAAGTAATCATGATTGTCATGAAATAACATCGGTAAAATCAAAGGGGGGAATACCATGCAACAACAAGCTCATGTCATCGCGCAACGTCTTTTGAACGTTTATCGTCAAGAACACGTTTTAACCGGCGGTTGGGCTGCGGTCAATCACATGTTGATTGCAGAATCTAATGATCCAAATGTTATTGCTGAATTGGAAAAATTACCAACAGGTAAACGTCTGGTGGCGCATATCAATAATTTGCGGTCTGGTAAAACCCCGATGAATACTATCGATCCTGAATTATTACCGTATGGTGGCTTGATGGCAACCCATGGAATCAACGTAAACTTAACCGACGCTGAATTGGCTGAATTAAAGACCGCTTTGGATAGTTTTGAACCCAGCATTGATGAATTAAATAAAATCAAACAATTAAAATGTGTTCAAAAATTCGGCAACAACTGGAAAGAAAATATCAAAGCAGCATTATCACGTAACCCCGACATGCAGGCACAATGGGATAATGTTATCCGAACCGCACGTGCATTTCAAATGTGGGATTCCGCCAAAGAATTGATATCAGAAGACTTCACAGAACGCAGTCGTGCACAAATCCAGGCTGATATGCCAGAATTTGAAACTTATTTGCCTATGTTTGGCGAAGAAGGCCAAGAAATTCTAGCAAAACTACGCACATTTATATCGTCTGCACCTAAATAATCATATTTGATATATCGTATCTTTTGTATGTGGGGTTCCGATATATATCATCGTTCCGTTTGGCGATAATATAAAATCTAGTTCGCGTAATCTTTCACGTAAATTGTTTCTTTTTTGTTGCGTATTACATGTATTTGGCACCTCTACATCGTCACAAATTATTAAATCTGAACGCAATCCCGTAATATTTCCAGAAATTCCCTGACATATAACCGATGGTTCCCGAATTCCTATGGGACGTTTTATTGTGATTTTATGTGTTCCCCACTCTTTTTTAACATCAGGCAACACATCCGCACAATACGGATGATTTTCAAGTATATTTTTAACATGTGCCACCATACGTGATGCCAAACTCGATTCTGCAGATAATATCAATATTCTGGTTTCAGGTCTGTGATACAAAACACATGCCGCAAATATACCCACAACTGTCGATTTTCCAGAATGTCGAAATGCGTTTAATAACCCACGATGTGGTTCGTTATTTAATATATCTATTAAAAAACGCATTATTTGTTCATGATGTTGTGGTGTTTGAAATCCCAATAATTTATTCCATGTGTGCAAAAAATCCAAGGCCGCCGTAATCGTCATTGTATTTATTTAAACCTTTATCAAACTATTTTATACATATACAATTATTGCTTAGCCTGCTATTTTATCTATTTTGGAAAGCCACGTTTTTAACAGATTGGGTTTATTGGTTTTTATATTCGCAATTTTTTCAAGATTATTTTTATATTTTGTATCATACGGTTCGGCTGTTTCATCACGCAAACGTTTCAATACTGCTTTTTCAGAAAAACCATTTCCAGAATTTCCCGACGCCCCATATTTTGCACGTTGCGTGGACAAAACTTTTTTTATCAAATTAGTTTTCGCTGTTTCATCTTCGGCTATTTGTGCCAATATTTTTTGACGCTGACTTTCAGCGTTTTTTTTGTCTGATTTATAATCTAAAACTTTTGTTACATCAGATACAAGTTGTCCCATAAAGATCTCCTTTGGTTTTATAATACGTATGTTCCATCAATTGTCACAGATAATATAGTTGCCGGTAATTGTTCATTGCTGGTAATTGTCCACATTGGTTGTAATGTATCTGTTTCGGTTCCAAGTAAATTAATGGATAAATCTCCGCTGTAACCAGAACTGCCATTATCAAATACATCATTTGGTATTGCCATACGATGGCTATTTACATATAAACTCTTAGTATTGATTACACGTACAGATGCTTTACGCGCACGAATTTTCTTTGGACTGTGCCCGTTTATTATCAATGGAAACGCAGATATTGTATATGAATATTCATGTGTTCCGGCATCTTTTAAACATGTGGTATCAAATTTTTCCAATGCAGATGTTGCGCCACGTTTAACGATAACGTATGTCGCGTTATCTAATACACCAACATATTTGAAATTGCCGTCCGTTGTATACGTTCCCCATGCAGAAATTTCTGTGTTTACATATTTATTCAAAACACGCATACAACCGTTATCCATCACTATAAACAATTGATGACTATTTGGGTTATATGCCATACTAACCGGTGTCCCCATTAAGTGTTTGGAAAAAGAACACAAATCTGTTGCGCTGTAATTTTCGCCCATTACATCCAAATCTAATTCACGAATATCTTTGCCTGATTCAGATATAAAAACCGTGCTGGATTCTATTTTTTGTGGTGGTAAATATCTGGTTGATATGCTGCCCACAGACGTATGTTGTTTGATGTCCACATTTGACGGTGTTAATGGAGAATTAGAAATAGCCCATTCGCCCACAGATGTCAATATTTGCAATTTATCACTGCTGATAATCGTGCAAATTTGATGATGTTGCGCAGATAATAATGTCACACTGATTGCTTCGTCGTCTAAACCTGTTCCTGTATCAAAATTGTAATAATCGCCGACTTTTGACATCCATACACAATTAGGAACACTTTTTGTGCATGCGAAAATCAATCTGTTTTGATGGAAAGATACACATGATGGCCACCCACGTTTATTGCTGAATGCGCCTTCATACCAATCTGTCACAGGACTATCCGGCAATGTATAAGAACCATTAGTATACGCAATTGCGACACGTGCATCTTGAACGGTTGCAACAATCCAATATCTATTATTTACATATAATCTTTCACCAATCGCACTTTGCGTCCAAAAATCTACATTTGTTGTAAATGTTGCGTAATTATTACCAACATCACTATTCGTCATAGTTATTGTCACACCTGTTGCATCATCAAATTGCATGAACGGCATATACACAGTTCCATCTGTACCAGTACTAAACGCAAAATCAGACAAAGTAAACGTATTACCTGATTTGGTTAATACCTTTGGTGCATAATCAGGATGTGTAAAAAATATTTTATTAAATCTTTGTGCGTATTGTAATTTTGGCAGATCTGGACTCATCCACGGTGCATTGATACCCGCAATTTTTTCATCATTACAATATATTTCTATGAATAAATTATAAATAACCAACAAATATTTTTCTGATTCATTGATTGCAAAAGGCACTATTATTGCCCCATTGGATACATTTCGTATTTTTTGTAATCCAGGTCTGCGCCTTAATCCACCTGATTCTAAAACATCCATATTTTCCAAAACTGATAAGCCCTTAGAATTATATGATGCGTAAAATTCAGGCGAAATTTCCCCAAATGAAAAAGAATTTTGTGTTCTAAGAAAATTTCCCATGATTATCCCCCATAATTAAAATCTTGAATTTATCAAAGAAAAATTATCTATGTTTGATTGATTCGATGTTGTGCTGTCTATGAACTTTGCAGATTGGTATTCAGATTCATATAATGCGGTTATCATTTTAAAAACATTAACATCACCAATCAAAGGTATACAAAATTCCATTGCCAACTTTGTCGCAACCAATGTAGCAAAATATCCAGGAAAAGATTCCGGTTCAACGCGAACAACCGCTACGATTTCTAATGTGTCGCCGGATGTATTGATTTTATTGCCATTTATTTGCCCTTCACATTTAATAATGCGCAACACATTTGTAGGTATTATAAAATCGCCGTCTGTATTTTTATTCAATACAATTGTTTGGGTTGCAAAACGCCATGGAAACATTGATAACAACGCATCAATTGTTGGATCAAACAAAGTTCTAGCCAATTGAGCAGCTGCCGAATCTTCATACAAAGATTGAATTGGTTTTTCACCTAACTTTAACAAAGCCATTGAACATAAATCTATTTTTGTAAACATATATTCCACCTATTTTATAAAAAATGGGCCGTTAAAAACGACCCATTTTCAATTAATAAAAACAATTAAGACAACGCCCCAACAGTTATTGAATCTGCTGCAACGGTAATGACTTTGATTGTCGTGCCATTTGATCCATTAATTAAAATGATATCACCACTGTTCATCAAAGATTTCACATTAGCAAAATATCCAGAAGCGGTTATAGTTGCCAACGTTGCATTTTCTTTATAATGCCACAATGTAAAACCGTTTGCATACGCAATTACTGACAAATTTTTGTTTTGAAATGCCATTTGATTTTCCTTTTGGTTATATTACGAAATGTTTTATTTAAGCAGCGTCATCGTCGCATTTAATACGAACGATACCTTCTGCATCAATCAATACGGCACCTTGGGACATGCTGTTGCTTATAAAGTGTGCAGCACGTTCACCATGCCAAGTAATATCTGTTTTAACTTCTTGACCACATGCATGACCAATACTTGATGCATGATAAATAAAGCAATCACGGTCGTCGGTGTTTGCCAAAGGTAACGAATTGCACAAAATCCAATTGATACCCAACCATTTTCTTGATTCACAACCATCAACTAATGGTGTTGCACCGCCAACATAATCAGCAGATACAAATTCATTCATCGACATCAATTCATTCCATTGATGCACACCAACTACTGCAAATCTGCGACCATCATCTGGAACATCGTTTTGGTTCAATTTTTCAACAGCAGACATAATTAACGCTTTTGTTAAACCTGTTGAATAATCGCCAACATATTGTGTTGCATTGTTCATTGCAGCGATGATTAATTCATCTGTTTTGCGACCCAATGCATACGCACCTGCAGACGCAACAACACGACGTTCATCAACGTTTGTTTTCAATTCATCCAACGCATCAATCCAATCACCTGCATAATAATCTTGCAAAGTGCATTCCACAGGTGTGTGATTTAAATTCATCACAGGAACAATACCATGACGCGATTTCGTACTGGCAATACCTTTTCCAACTTTTTGGAACGTAGTAGACATTCCAACAACACCAGATTTACTGCGAATTGTGGAACGTAATTTTGTGCCCATTTGCTGATAAGCCAAATGAACATCTGCTTCAAATTGTTTTATAAACACTTGATCTACAGACAAAGACATAACAAATCCTTTTTGTTTGTTTGGTTAAAAAACGCCTTTGATAAGGCACCACATTTTGAAATGATGGTTATGCGAAATAAATCCGCGCCATAAAAACAAAAATAAAAATCGGGTCCAAAAAATGGATTATCCAAATAAAAAATTCAGTCAGACATAAAAAATCTGACTGAAAATTTTATCAAAAAAGCCCCAAAATCAGACATTTTGGGGCAAAACAGAATATAATAAATGATTATTTATTATTTTTTCTTTGCAACTTTTTTAACTGCTTTTTTTGCAGGTGCTTTTTTAGCAACTACTTTTTTCGCAGCTGGTTTTTTAGCAACCACTTTTTTTGCAACTGGTTTTTTCGCTGCTGTTTTTTTAGCAACTACTTTTTTTGCAACTGGTTTTTTAACAGCTACTTTTTTTGCTGCTGGTTTTTTAGCAACAACTTTTTTCGCAGCTGGCTTTTTAGCAGCTACTTTTTTAACGGCTGGTTTTTTAGCAGCTGGTTTAGCAGCAGCTTTTGCACAACCACATTTTTTCTTAGAACCAAAGAACATAATTCTCTCCTTTTAAGTTTTTGGACAGAACAAAATTATTTTGTTCTTAGTTCTATTTTATATGAATCAAATTAAATAGTAAAGAATAAAAGTAAAAAAATATTTTTTATGAATATAATTTTTTAAAACCATTTTCAATTTTACGAACATATTCAGGATCTTGATCACGCCAATATTTTGGATCACGCATCATGTCACGCAAATCTTCATCAGTTAAATTTTCAACAACACTTTTATCCGTTAAAACATCTGGTTCAATTGATTGCATCATCTTGTATATGCCTTGGATTCCCTGGGGTGTAGAGCACAACTCTTCAAATGCATCATGCGGTAAAAATTTTTCACCGAACACATTTATTTCTTTCAATGCGTCGTTCATTTTTTGTGTTGAACCGAAAAAATTTTTTAATTCATTGATGGCATTTGATTGTGATTGTAATGCAAATAAATTTTTTATTGTTGGTTGCAAAAATTCTTCTGCGATGTTGTAAATTTGTTCAACTTGTTTTGTTGTTAAACCAATTTCATGAAATTTTTTGCGCACCGATTCGTCATCTAACAAAGAATTTGTTGGGTAATCATCAGCACTATCAGGAACACCAATTGCATGATTAAATTTTTGTTTTGTGTTTTCATCGCTGTCTTCAGACGGTACAGAAATCATGCCACCCATCTTTTTTTCTAATTCACAATAAGATTTAATCAATGCAGATGTATTTAATTCACCATTATCATCTAAAAATTTTTCTGGGATTTGATCCATTATTTGTTTCCTTTGGTTGATGATTCTTGTTTAAGGAAATAAATACCGCCCAATGTAAATATTGTTTGCAACACAGTATAAATATCTTGGTCGCCGACTAAATACGCACCAATGGCGGAAATGATACCAACCCCAGAGATTACGTATGTTTTGCGCCCTGATAAATATCCACCGTTTATAATTTTATTCATTGTTAAAATCCTTTGTTAAAAAATTAAAGATAAAATAACATATCATCAAATTCTGCAATATAACCACGTGACGTTGCCCACGATGGCATAACGTCAGTTCTGTGAAATTTAGTTGCACCAAACACAGAATCACGTAAATTTCCATGCAACATAGTTTGCACAACACGCAAACACATTTGCAGTTTTCTATCGTTTGCATTTACGTTTAACAAATCATGTCGCCCAGAATTTTCATTCAACGATTCAAATAAATCATTATCATTTGCAATATCAACAAACGATTTGTTGTATTTAATATGAATATTGTAAATCATCGATGCGAATGCTTCGACCAGTGGTAAAGATTTAGCATTTGTTTCAGCATAAACAATTCGCGACAATTTATATGGAACGATTTTTGATTCGTCCATATTTTTAATCAATGTTAATTGCATATTTGATTTGCCCTTTTGATAAAAAAAAGCGCACACAAAAAATGCGCGCGCGGTTAAAACACAGAATAAAAAAATCCGTCACAAAACGTGAACGGAATCTCTATTCTTGATGTGCTATAGTATATCACAAATCGCAATCAAAGTCAAGATGTTTATGTGTATAACATTTTGAAATAAAAAATAACAATTATTAAATCATTATTGAAAAAAAGAAAAAAAATGGCTATGTTTACCTTATGTTTAATGCGGGCGATATTGTGAAAGTTTTAATTCCAAATGTCATAAATACTGGTTATGACTATCGTTTGACCGCGCCCGCATATATTGGCTCTTTTGTTCGTTGCAGTGTTATGAATCGACAATATATTGGTGTGATTATTGGTGCGGGCGATGGCAACATAGATTCTTCAAAAATCAAACCGATTATTGAAGTATGTGATTTGGGACATATGTGCGATGCAGATATTAAATGGATTCATAAAATGTCCCAATGGACATTGATGTCGCCGGGCGCTGTTTTACGTTTAATTATAAATGTTCCCGATGCATTTAATCCGCCCGCCGTTGAACAATTATATTCTTATAATTTTAATACCACTTGCAAAATGACAGATTCACGACAACAGGTTGCCGATGCGTTTCAATCAAATGATAATGATGCAATGTCCGTTAATGATATTCAAACAATCGCACACGTAGGTAATTCTGTCGTTAAAACCATGATAAAAAATGGTATTTTAATGCCCGCCGAAACACGTCAAAAAAATAATGATTTATATAATTACAAATATTGTGATACCGGTATCGTCAAATTAAATGCAGAGCAACAACATGCAGCCGATACCATCGCAACCGCTATAAACAAGAATGAATTCGCGGTTTATTTGTTGGACGGAATAACTGGATCTGGAAAAACCCAGGTGTATTTTGATTCCGCCCTGCGCGCATATAATATGGGAAAATCTGTGTTGTTAATGATGCCTGAAATTGCATTGACCGCGCAATTTATGTCGCGTTTTGAACAAAGGTTTGGTGCACCACCCGTCGTATGGCATAGTAATTTAACCGCTGCACGTCGACGCGATATTTGGCGCGGTGTTGCAAACGGTTCCATTAAAATAGTTGTTGGAACACGCAGCGCTTTGTTTTTACCGTGGCAAAATTTAGGTTTGATTGTTGTTGATGAAGAACATGACACTTCATATAAACAAGAAGACATGGGAAATTATCATGCACGCGATATGGCCATTTTGCGTGCAAAAATTGCAAATTTTCCCGTTGTATTGGCCAGCGCAACCCCATCTTTTGAAACGCTGTATAATGTTGCACGTGGCAAATATAATCGATTGCGTTTGATGTCGCGTTTTGGGGGTGCTTCGTTACCAACCATAGAAACAATTGATATGCGCGAACAAAAACCCGAAACCTATAAAATCGATACAAATTCAGACAAAGAGATATCTGGCAATTTATCACCAAAGTTATGTTCCGAAATATCTGATACATTAAATCAACATAAACAAGTTATGTTATTCATCAATCGTCGTGGTTTCGCACCGATTGTTCAGTGTAAAAAATGCGGCTGGGTTGCACAGTGTCCTGATTGTTCTGTGGGATTGAATTATCATAAACATCTTCATAAATTGGTATGTCATATGTGCGGAAAAATGCATGATTTACCAAATACATGTCCACAATGCGGAAATGAAGTTTCTATGCGTGGTGCCGGTCTTGAAAAAATTGAGGAAGAAATTTCATATAAATTTCCAAATGCAAAAACCGCATTGGTATCGTCTGATACAATAATGTCACGCGAAGCGCTGGAACGTTTAGTTAAAAAAATGGAAAACGGTGAAATCGATATAATCATTGGAACACAAATATTGGCTAAGGGACACCATTTTCCAAATCTGACTTTGGTTGGCGTAGTTGATGCAGACATGGGATTATTTGGAACCGATTTTCGTGCGGGCGAACATACGTTTCAACAATTGTTCCAAGTGGCCGGACGTGCGGGACGCGGTGAATTTCCTGGACGTGTGTTATTGCAAACTTTTCAACCAGAACATCCGGTGATAACTGCTATTTGTGCGGGGAATCGCGATGAATTTATGGAATCTGATATGGAATCAAGACGTGCTGCAAAAATGCCCCCGTTTGGTCAATTGATTGCTGTTGTAATAGAAGCGGACAAAGAACAAACCCTTACCAAATATTGCAAACAGTTATCAGATGTTGCGCCAATCTTAAAAGGTGGCAAAATCATGGGACCTATTGCTGCACAAATTTATCAAATTCGTAATTGGTATCGTATGCGGTTCCTTATCTCAGGCGATGCAAATGCAAATTTACAACCGATTGTTCGTGATTGGATAAACAAAATAAAACAACCCGCTAATGTTCGGGTAAAAATAGATGTAAACCCTCAAAATTTCATGTAGTGTGTTAAACTATTTCGGTCACTGCACGTAATGCGCCATCGCGCGATAATTGAACAACATGAATTTTTTTCTTCATTTCTTTGATTAAATCAGTTCTATCATATGCAGGTTGGGTCTGTAAAATTCTGTCCGCAAAGGCCGCATATGCCGCTTCGGCAGATTCAGCATGAATCGTCGTATAAAAATGATCGTGACCTGTACCCAACATTTCCCAAAGTATCGCCGCATTATCAGTCGATATTTCCCCACCGATTATTACATCTGGGGTCATACGGACGACCAAATCTAACAATCGTGCATATGTAAATTCATTGTTTTGTTCGGTTCGTGATAAAATAAAATGCACTCGATTTTTCTGTGGAACGTGTATTTCCCGCGCATCTTCGACCGTTATAACGCGTGCGTTCGGATCAATCAAAGTCAACATATGATTCAAAAATGTCGTTTTACCAGTTGCCGTCGCACCACTAATCAGAATCGGACTGCCATCATTTATCACCGACATCAATTTTTCATATGGATCATCAGGCCGAATCGATTCGCGTGGTTTTATATTTAATAACTTGGCACCCTTTTTTAAATGATAGTTTTCAAAACTGGTTTCTCTGACGTTGCCACCGCGAATATTCATCGCCACACCGCCGGTGACATCGTTTTCATCATATTGAACATTTGGACCCGCGATTGCAGAAAATCTATGATTCCCAGGTAATGTTGCATATACCACTGGAATTCCACGAATCGGTTCAAACGGTTTTTCATATATGTTTGCAACAGTATGAATCAAATCAATCAAGTATTGCTTAGACAATTGTTCCGCACTATATGAAACCCATGGAACATGCGCACCATTAAGCCGCATCCAGACTTCCCCCGCGTGATTTATGGCGATTTCTTCCACAAAAGAAGGCGTGTAAAATTCTTCTAATGGTTTCAATAAAGATTCAAGAACTACATTCGACATGTTTTTTATTTTATCATAAATCGTGGCTTGAATCAAAAAAGTTTATTTGCTACAATATAAATAAACGAGAAAGAGAGACAAACATGAAAAAATCAATTTTCTATATTCTTGGCGCCGTGTTCATGCTGACTGCATGTGGCGGATTTAATTCTAGCGACGATGCTATGTATAACGAAGACACCGGTCAATATATGACTGAAAAAAATGATTTCGCAAACATAGATTCGTATAAACCAAAAACTATGCAGGAACGCGAAGAAATTTCAAACCATTGGGATACTGCACGTAAAGATACCAGATGGCGCGATTACAAAGGCACAATGGTTCGTGTTGAAATATTGCTGGGGGATAGCGATGTTCGCGAAATGCGTTTACGTATAATGCAGAATTCAAACGGCGCAGATGTTGATGGCGACATGCGTACTGTATTGTCAAAGGTTGCAGATTACGAAATGAAACGTGTTTGTGGGCGTAATGTGGAAAGCATTGTGATGGTTTACGACAGACCGTCCAGTGACGTTATGCGTCCAACATCGTTCTTTGATTACAGAATTGAATCAGATGGCGCCGCAATGCGCGAATATGGGTTCAGATGCGTTTATAACGATTAACAAAGGAAAAACATATGAAAAAAGTATTAGGAACAATCGCAATGTGCGGTGTAATGGGGTTGATGGGTTGTGACAGTAATGCTGAAAAAATAGCGCAAAATGGTGATACTGTCATCATTGATTTTGCGGGATTTTTGGGGACCGAACAATTTGATGGCGGAACCGCTCAAAACTTTCCATTAACATTGGGTTCTGGTCAATTTGTGCCTGGATTCGAAGAACAATTGGTTGGCGCAAAAATTGGTGAAAGCCGTGATGTGAACATCACATTTCCACAACAATATGTTCCACATTTGGCTGGCAAAGACGTTGTATTCAAAGTCACGGTCAAAGATATTTTGAAAAAATAAAATATAAGCAAATTTAAAAAATCGCCGATTCGGCGATTTTTTTATATAGCCTGAATAAATATCTTTGCTTTGTTTGCGGCATCAATCACCGCATCGCGATCGATAACAAAGCATGTTTTTGCATTAACTATGATTCCGTGCAATTTTGCCGCCGCCACTGCACGCACAGTATCAACACCAATAGCGGGAATATCGATTCGTAAATCTTGACCTGGTTTTGTCATTTTAGCAAACACCCCGCCCGTTTTTTTCTTGTTTTTGCGCATTTCAACAACGCGATCCAACATACGTGCGGTTCCTTCGGCTGCTTCCACGGCAACAACCTGTTTATCAACAACAACCGATGCACCAATATCTTCAATTCCAATAGTATGCGAAACCGCAATTGCGCGTTCAATATCCCGCGCATCAGATTTAGACGGTTTAATTTTTGTTTGAACACCTGGTTTTTCAAATGTTAATTCAGGTGCCAAATCTTGCGCAGCGACAATTTCATATCCGCGTTTTTCAAGCGCCTTGGTGAAAGCAACAGCCATTGAATCATACCCCCGTTGATGTTTAATTACACTAATCAGTACAGAAATCGACCATAAATCAGGCCGAATATCAGACAAATTTATATGTCCCAACGCACCGACAAAAACCAATTTATGAATGCCCCGCTTTTTACATTCGCGCGCAGCCGTTCCACCACCACCGATACGCACAACCAAATCAGGTTTTAACGCCGGATCATAAAAGTTTTTTAGACCGATAACAAAAACGTCCCATCCATTTTTGCGCAACGCATCGCGTGTCAAAAATGGCAGAGACAGCGCACCTGCAAACAAAGCAACTTTTTTGTCTGTGTTTTTCATCATATTTATATAATAGATTTAAAACAAATTGGAATCAAGACAGAATTTATGTTAAAATTGTTCTATGAAATTGGGGTGAACAATGACAAAGTGTCCTTTGATTGATATTTGTGGTGGCTGTAAATATGATTTTTCAGATAAAAAATATAAATCTGAAAAATTGACCGTGTTGCCAAAAATCAAATTCACAGATGAAGCAATTTGGGGAATACCCGGCACGCGCAGACGTGCTGATTTTGGTTTTGCCAATGGACATTTTGGTTTTTATAAAAATAAATCAAAAGACATTATTGATATAACAAATTGCCCAAATTTAGTTCCTGAAATAAATGCGGTTTTACCATATCTGGCCAAATTACCGTGGGCTGCGGCAGGTAGCGCTTTGATAACAAAATGTGAAAACGGAATTGATGTTAATGTGACCAGTGACGTGCCCTATTTTGATGCAGAATTTAAAAAAGCGGTTGAAAAATTACCCCCATCGATAATTCGTTTTACTTGGAACGACAAAACAGTTCGTCAATATATTGAACCCGAAATAAAATTTGATGAAAAAACAGTGAAATATGCGCCGGGGGCTTTTTTGCAACCAACCATGGAAACGGAAAAAATATTGCGCGATATGGTCGTAAAATACACGGATGGTGCCAAACGTGTGGTTGATTTATTTTGCGGCCTTGGTAATTTTACATACGCAACAAATGCCACCGGATTTGACATAGTTGGCAATGGCATAACACGTGATTTGTTCAAACGCCCATTAAGCGCGCAAAATTTAAACCAATATGATGTTGTCATAATGGATCCACCACGTGCGGGCGCTGAAAAACAAAGCAAAGAAATTGCCAAATCAACCATAAAACGCGTGATATATGTATCGTGCAATCCAACAACATTTATGCGTGACATGGAAATATTGATGCGTGGCGGTTATAAAATGTGGGTTTCAATTCCCGTTGACCAATTCGTCGGTTCATCACATTGGGAAATATTTTCAGTATTTGAAAAATAAACTTTGTCCTTGTGTTAAATGAATATTTTTTGCTAAACTGATTCTTGTCGGGATGTGTTGTCCCGACGGGGCTTAAGAACCCTTTTTAAACCGCGTCAAAGATGTGACGAAAAACATCTCCAACCAGCGGGTTGGAGGGTCGTGAATATATAGAATAAGCGACGCAGTTTTCGGTTTAAATTGTTCTTAACCTCCAACCACTCGAATTTTTTCGGTGGTTTTATTTTTATTCCCCGCCCGGGGCGGGGTGGCACGAAGTGCCGGGGAGGGTTGATTGAAACCATTAAAAATATTATTTGTTATCATATCGTTTATATTTGCCGTGCCCGCAATCGCGGCGGTTGGGGACGACATTTTTACAAATAATACTACATCAAATTCTGGTATGTGTGAAATCGGTGTTATGGGCGATTCGTCGGGAACGACATATACAACGGCTGTGTTTTCACCGATATCATACACATGTAGCCCTGGAACATATTTACCCGCGGACGGAATTGAATGTGCAACATGTCCAACTGGTAAATATTGTGAAGGTGGCACATACGAATACAACGAAACGACCGCCCAGGGTGCCACAAATTGCCCATCCATGACGGAACACCAATGCACGGAGTTTCCTGCAAATTTCTATAATCCAACAATAACCCCGATACGTCTGGATTTTTCTGGTTTAAAATCTATAACAGAATGTACAGTATTTTATAGGCTTGATAATGTACGTGGTCAATTATATGCAAGGGGCAAATATAATGCAACAACCGAAAAATATGATAGAATATACGATAGTATGTGGTATGCCGTTAAATCTGGTTATTATTTAACTACCAAAAGCGGTTGTGGTAGTTATGCGTATTATAGGGAAGCTTTTGAATGTCCGGCGGGTTCTTATTGTCCAGGGAAATCAGTGGTTATATGTAATTCAGAAAATGCGGAGACCGTTCACACGACTACATTTGGTTTGGAATCGTGTCTGAATGATTACCCGAATTCTGCCACCGGTGCAACCGCACAAAATCAATGTTATACCGCGTGTACAACGGCGAATCTGCCATCTGCAACCGCAGTAATTGGAAATGATTATTATGGCGATGGGGTTGATACGTGTGCGCCCGCCAATTCGAATTCTTGCACTGGGGGCTATCATTATGTTGGTGGGTTTGATCCCGCAACGGATAATTTACCCGCAACCGAATCACCGGACGCAGTTCAGGCGACATCATACATAGCACGTAATAACAGTGGTAATTATTGCAATCACACTACTAATATTTGTAAGGAAGATTCAGATTGGACAGCACAACAATTGGCTACGTTTGTAAGCAGTGGAATACAAAATAACGAATGGCGCATAACGTATGGAAACGGCAGCGTGACGGGTGAAATGCGTGGTGTTGCGCGTTGCAGCACACAAAGTGGAACCGGAGCATGGAGCAACCCAGCTGCGGTAACACCAGCAGATGTAACAACACGCGCGAGTGTCACAGCGTCATTTGAAACAGGGCGTTATTGTTGGTGCCAACCAACATCTTGGACGGCAACTGGTGGCACAATGCAAGGTTTGTATGCACCTTGGGTGTTTGCCTATGATTTTTATGGAACCTGTGCTAGTGGTTGTGCGCGTTATTGTGTGCATGCCTTGCTGAATAATGCAGCCAATTCCCTTGTGTTCCGTTCGGCGGTGTTTGGGGCGATTACCAAATCCATTGCCCAATGCACCGGGAATACGATTACATTAAATTGGGGTGGGAATGAGAACGAACAACCACAACAAACGATGTGTACGTATGGTGGTGGTATTGATACACCGACAACCGCACCAACAAAACGTGGACATACATTTTTGGGTTGGCGTTTTGTCGCCCCATCAAATGATTAATTCCAGAGAACAAATTCCCTCGACACTACGTGTCTGCGGGGATACCGTGACGATTTCACTATGCTATGCTTGTGAAATCTACTTGTATTCCCCGCCCTGGGCGGGGGGGACCACGAAGTGGTGGGGAGGGTTGGAAAAACGAGCACTCGAAATATCAACCCTCCCCGTCTTGCGCCCGTTCGGTCGCAATCCACCCCGCCCACGGCGGGGAATTATTTCCAGCCACGCAATATGAATACTGACAAACCGGGACTACGAGGTTCTCCCCCTACAGGGTGGGACCAATACTTGGCATAAAAAAACACCGTCCATTTGGGCGGTATTTTTTCGGATGCCCTGAAAGGAAGGAAAGGAGAAAAAGAAATAGGCATCCTAAACTAAAAATTTGGGGCCCAAAGTCCAGAGGAGAGAGAATGTAGGAGGGAGTCTGAAAACCCCGGGCCCGCAGATGCTTGGCATCTGGTCATCAGGTTTTATCCTTTTGACGAATCGAAATATAATACACAAAAATACGTTTGTCAAGTATTTTGTCAAATTATTTTTTTGTATATTCTTTTAACACCGCGTTTTTATCAATAAAACCTTGCAAGTGCCCTATTTTTCGGCTATTGTAGAAAACATGTTAAATAATATAAAAATTTATACTGTGGATAAATATTGGGCACAAATTTTGACTGATTTGGGTGCAAATATTACCGATTCGCCAAATTTGGCGGATATCGTTTTTGATGATATCAATATTGACACCCCTATTTCGATTCCTGAATTACAGCAAATTATATTTGATTGCACTAATAATATGGACATTATTGTCAAAATTTTCGGTAAAAACGTTTATTTACCAACCCTGCAACATAAAATCATAGTGTTATTGGATAAAAATAACGGGCTGTCCATCACAGATATAAAAAATGCTTTGGGCGTTTTACCAGATGTGACAACACACGTTGTGGAAAATGCTATATATCAATTACGTAAAACATATGGTCATGAATTTATAGTTAACAATAATGGGAAATACACAATTGGACACATATAAACTGATTTCTTTGGATAAAATATCCAGCACCCAAGATTATGCTCTTGATTTGATTGACAATCAAAAAGCAACCGATCGTATGGTCATCACGGCAACGGCGCAAACAGCGGGACGTGGCCGATACAAACGCACCTGGGTTTCGCATAGCGGAAATTTATACGCCAGTTTCATTTATAAAACCGAAGAACGCGACCCACGGTTGTCCTATGCAATTGGCGTTGCGGTTGCAGAAACACTTTGCAAATTTGGGTTAAAGCCAAAAATCAAATGGCCAAATGATATTTTAATAGATGGTAAAAAAATCAGTGGCATTTTAATCGAATATTCTAATAATTTTGTGATTGTGGGAATCGGAATCAATATCAAAACATGTCCAAAAATCAAAGAATACGAAACCACAAAAACAAATGATTATACGTCTGCAAATATGACGGATGTATTTAATATGTTGGTAAAACAAATTGATAAATGGCGTGATGCTGATTTTAATACGGTTCGTGAACGTTGGATGGCTTTGGCAACAAAAATAAATGAAACGGTCATATACCAATCAAAAACTATGGAAATGATAGGTCTAAACGAAAACGGCGCATTGGTTTTACGTGATGACACAAAATATATCTTTGCGTATGGTGACGAAATCAGCATATAATTATTTTATAATATTTGTGATATAACGTGATTCAAATCTGAATCATCTGGGATGTGCGGAATTTCTAAATCAGGAACATATTGCGTTTTGTACCAAGTCCGTTGACGTTTTGAATATTGTTTCGTTTTTAATATCCAATCTTCAATTGCAGATTCACGAGATATTTCACCACGCACCATTTTACATATTTGCGATGCACCGATTGCACGGTCTTCGTCCAAACTGTTTTCAATGATATATTTGGCCTCTTTTAATGCAGTGCCTGCAATCATTTCGGGAATACGTTTAATAATACGATTTAATAACAATTCACGATCTGGCAATACTAAAATTTTATAAGCATTCGGAATCAATGCACCACGACGTGGCAATTTTTGCCATTCTGACAAAGGTGTCCCTGTTTCAAGAAAAACTTCCAATGCACGTGCGGTTCGTTGCGGATCCGTTGGCACAAAATCTTCTGGTAATAATTTATGCACAGAATCTGGACAATTTTTCGCCATGTCGCGCGCCTTGGTTCGATTTTCATCACTAATATTTGGAATCGGTGAAATACCTTGTAACAAAGCGTTTATATAATATCCAGACCCACCAACAAAAATCGGTATCTTACCCATTGCGATTACTTCATCATACGCCTGGTGCGCCATTTGCAAATAATCTGCAACGCTTATGTGATCCGCCAAAGACACGCACGAAAATAATTTATATGGAACGCCGTCTATTTCGTCAAATGTGCCGTCTGTATTTCCTGCAAATGGTGATGCAGAAATAGATTCTATGCCACGATATATTTGAACACTGTCGCAATTTATAATCGCGCCATTTATCTTTTTTGCCAACATGTGCGCAAAATCAGATTTGCCAGATGCGGTTGGTCCTGCAATAATAACTGCGTTTTTCTTCATGTTTGTGATTATAAATGCCACTATTCCAATTTTCAAGCAATCAATAGAAAAATTTCAAATTGTATTTTATACGATTTTCGTGATATTATATATATCATACAAAAGAAAGGAATTTTTCATGAAAAAAACACGTATTGCAATTAACGGATTTGGTCGTATTGGACGTTTGGTTTTACGCGCGGCATTGGAATCGGGGCGCAAAGATTTGGAATTTGTCGCGGTCAATGATTTGGCACCGGCAGAACAAAATGCTTATTTGTTGGAATATGATTCGGTGCATGGCAAATTACCTATGGATGTGAAATTAGACGGCGAATACATCTTGGTCGGCAAACAAAAAATAAAATGTTTATCGGAACGCGACCCATCTAAATTACCATGGAAAAAAATGAAAATTGATATAGTAATGGAATGCACTGGATTATTCACCAGCGCAGACAAAGCGCGCGTCCATCTTGATTGTGGAGCAAAACGCGTCCTGGTTTCTGCGCCATCGGTTGGTGCCGATAAAACAATAGTGTTTGGTGTAAATGAAAAAACTTTGACCAAAAAAGATTTAATCGTATCAAACGCTTCGTGTACTACAAATTGTTTGGCACCTGTGTTAAATGTTTTGGATAAAAAATTCGGTGTGAAAGATGGATGGATGACAACGGTTCATGCATATACCGGCGACCAACAATTATTAGATAAAAACCACAAAGATTTCCGTCGTGCACGTGCGGCAAATTTATCTATGATTCCAACCAGCACTGGGGCTGCAAAGGCTATTGGATTAGTGTTGCCTAAATTAGCGGGCAAATTAGATGGAATCGCCATACGCGTTCCAACACCTGATGTTTCTGTGGTGGAATTGGTTTTAAATATGAAAAAGAAAATCAAACCAGAATCTGTTAATAAGGTAATGTTGACCGCAAAATCAGATATTTTGGGATACAATGATAAACCATTGGTTTCCATAGATTTCACACATGATGCGCACAGTGCCATATTTGACGCGTCACAAACAAAGGTCATTGAAGGCAATGTTTTACATGTGACCGCGTGGTATGACAATGAATGGGGATTTTCAAACCGTATGTGTGACACAGCATCAGCGATTGCAAAAACACTGTAAAAAAAACGCCAATATGGCGTTTTTTTAAGAAAACTTATGTTTAATTTCGCGAATTCGCGCTAATATTTCATGCAAATCTTCATCCGTCACGGATGGTGTCTGATTTTTGCTTTGAATTTCATCAACCAACACGATACACAATGTTGCCAATAATGCAGATTCTTGTAATGGGCCTATTTTATCCAGAATTTGACGGGCGCGCGCATCAACAATACGCCCCAATTCAATAAGGCGCCCTTCTTGGCCATCTTCACAGCCCATCGGGTAATTTCTGTTAACAATAGGTATCGAAACCACACTCATTTTTTCAACTTTTCCAATATTGACACAGATTTTTCAATTAATTCTTTGGCATGCTCGTTTTTTTCACGTAAACTTTTAACCTGTTTGGTCAAAATTGCCACTTCCAAATCAGTTTGTTTGCTGGCACATGCAGCAAAAGACCGTAAATGGCCCGCCAATGCCTCTATGGAATCAAGTTCTTGAAAAATTTGTTGTTTTATATCCACCATATTTTGATATTTTAAGACATTTTTTATATGCGTTCAACCCCAAAATGTGATATACTATGATTATTAAACAAGGGATATTCTTTTATGAAGACGAAAATCATATATATTTCAGGCAATGAAATTTTCGACATTGCCGATATACGCGCTGCATTTGAAGAGGTTCGCGTGGCATTAAATCTGGATAAAGATACTGTATTATTTGGGGTTCCTGTTGACCAAGAAGATGCAATGTTATCGCCACAATCGATTGAACCAGCCTCTGCCACTGTGACACCCGATGATATTGTTACGGATAAAACCGAAATTGAAGTCACAGAAATCATTGAACCAGAAACAAAAGAAGAAATCGAACCTAAAAAAACAAAAAAACGCACTCGTTCAGTAAAAAAAGAAAACACAGAAGAACAAATCATTGAATCCACAGAACCGGTGTCTGACACGCCCGCCCAGGAAGACGATAAAATTATACCTATTTTGTCCGTATTGTCAGTAAACGAAGAAAATTCTGACGAAAACGAACCAGAAATTGCTGAAATTGTTTCTGAAGAAACGGAAGAAGAAACGGAAAATGTTGAACCAGAAATATCTCAGGCAGAAGTTTTGACCGCGGAAGAAACCGAACAGATTGCAGATGCGACAGACATCGACGATTCCGAAGAACCCCAATCGGAAAATTCTGAATCTGATTTGGAACAATTATTATCCGCCATGAAACCATTGGAAGAAGATTCATTGGAAGAACAGCCATCCGAAGAAACCGTAGACACAAACGAGGAAGAAAACATCGATGCAACTTTGGAACAATTGGCAACAGAATTTGTAAAAACCCAAGATAAAATATCATCTGAACGCAAAACGTCATCACGCAGTAAAATTGGCAAATTGCGCAACATTTTGCCATTTAAACAATCCAAAAACAAAGATCAAGGTTTGGGTGACTTGTTCGGCTGGGCCGGGGTTGCTGCAAATGACGAAGATTTTTCTGTCCCCGGTTTTTTCACAAACGCATCGTCCAGGAAATAAAACATGAATGACGTGGCCATTATAACTTATTTACAAAATGCCGGTATAACTGTTTTTGGCATGGATAATAAATTCGTATATTTCCAAGATCCGGGTTGTGTTTTGCCCGCATTTGATGCTTTTTTTGATTATGGCACGGTTCTTATATTTGTGTTAATTGCGCTGATGTTATTTGGTTGGGGTGTGCTTTACATAAAAAACGGTGCAAAAATTAACGAAGTATTTAAAAATTTTAAATCATTAATTTTGGTATTTTGCGTTTTTGCGTTGGTTAAACCAATAACCAGTGTTATATATGGTGGCAATTTATTTGAATATTTTAAACATGGCGAAAAAACATTTGCGAAAATGTGCGAAACAAAATCTTCGGAATTATCCAAAATTAATGAATTGCTTGATTTACGAAATAAAAAATTCAAATTGTCTGATGAATATTTTTTATCTGAAAATTTTAGTGTCACTGACACTGGTGCAAAAGCTGACTTTGACAAAGAATTCAAAGAACTTTCTGATGATGAAATTTTTGAAGAATTGTCTGATGAAGAAATTTCGAATTACAACGCAACCGCCGAATAAATTTATATACTTTTTTTGTTTAATAAATGCATATTGCGTATAGAATAAATTACATCTGCAGATATTAATAAATGATCATATAAACTTATTCCCAATGGTTTCAACGTATCTTCTATTTCTGCCGTGATTGCTATATCTTGGCTAGAAAAAGACATACCCGCAGTTGGATGATTATGCAACAATATAATACTGCGTGCATTTAAATCTAATGCCTTTTTAACAATTTCACGAATATATACCGCCGCCCAATCTATTGTTCCAGAACTATGTGTTTCATCTTTTATCAATCTATATTGAGAATCCAGATATAAAACATGAAATTCTTCTATTGTTTTTCCACCTATGATTAACTTGCAATAATGTTCCAATTTTGATTGATCATGAAATATAGGTGTTTCATCCAATATGCTTTTATAATCTAATGTTATTAATTCATGCATCAATTTCAAAAAAGTTGCGGTACCTTCTTTGATACCATCATTTTCTATCAAAGATTCAAACGGTGCGGATAATAATTTGTGAATATTACCATATTTTTTGTAAAGTTGTCGTGACAACATACGCACGTCACGTCTGGGGATGGCATAAGTTAACAATAATTCTAATAATTCTGGTTCAGTCAGTTTACCATCAAGAAACTTTTTGCGTAATCTTTCTCTGTGTCCACATTGCAAATTTTCTAATTCTTCGGTTTTAATCATGTTGCATTTTTTCTGTGAATATAATTACGCCATCTTCCGTTATTCCCAAAGTATGTTCCCATTGGGCAGATAATCCACCATCTACTGTCCGTGCGGTCCAACCATCTGCATCTATTTTGCAATCTGGTTTGCCAGTATTTATCATTGGTTCAATAGTAAACACCAACCCAGGAACCATTTTAACATTGTCCCACATTTTATCATAGAAATGATAAATTTGGGGGTCATCATGCATCACTTTACCAATACCGTGTCCAACAAAATCACGCGAAATCGAAAAGCCATGCGGTTTAACAATTGCTTCTATGGTTTTACCAATCTCAGACAATGGAACGCCCGGTGCGCAAATCGAAATAGCAGCATTAAGGGCGTCTTGACACGTTTGCACCAATTCACGCGCTTTGTTTGATACATTTCCAATCATAAACATCCGTGATGCATCCCCATGAAAACCATGGTATTCAGCGGTTAAATCAACATTGACTATGTCCCCATCTTTCAAAATCACATCATCACTGGGGATACCATGAACAATAACATCATTTACCGACGTGCATATACTTTTGGGGTATCCCATGTATCCTAAATCAGAAGACCTGGCACCATTTTCTTTTAAAAATTGTGCAACCAACCTGTCTATTTCACCCGTTGAAATTCCAGCGACAATATAAGGCGTTATAAAATCAAAACAACGTGCAACCAAATCACCAGAAACACGTAATCTTTTAAAATCTTTTGGAGCATAAACCGATGCCAACATTTTTACTTCCTTCGCTTCAAAGCCAATTTTGCGGCACGCACAGACAATTTTAAAGAAAAATCACGAATTAAAATTTCTGGTTGCATACCATTTGTCCTGCACATTTTTTCCAAATCGTTCAATTTAGACAAAACGTTCACAATCTCATTTTCAGGCCATATTTTAACAGCCAAATTAAATTTATCAGCCACTTTCCAAAACAAACGTGGCAATTGTCCATCAACGACCGCCACCAACAATTTGTTAAAATGGTTATATAACATTCGCACCAACATATTCGCATCTGCGCCACCATAAATCAACCGATCTAGCGCAACCATAGTTTGATTGATATGCCCCGCAGTCAAAGAATACATATAATCATCAGCGCTGCTTGCAGATGTGTCTGGCAAACATTTTTCAACATCTTCGATATCAACAACATGTTTATCAGAAACGTATATCGCTATTTTTTGTAAAAAACTGCGTGTTATGCCACGATCCCCGCCCATATGCGATAACATATAAGACATCGCATCTGGGGTAATTTGACGAATACCCGCGGTTGCGGATAATTCTTTGTGAATCAATGTCTCTAACGTTTTTGCATCATCTGTATAACATGCAATTGCGGCAACATCATCACCATCTTCGAATAAACGACGCAACCCACCAACGCGTAAATCACCCGCAGTAACAATCACAGTTGCACACAAAGACGGCGTCGTAATTAAATCTGATATAATCTTGCTATCGCTATCGCCTGCCCTTGATATTATAATGGCTTTGCGTCCACCAAACATAGATGGGCTGCAACTTTCTGCAAACATAGCATCTTGCTTTTCGCGTAATTCGTCTGCGTCTACGGCTAATAAATTATCTTTATCTATTTCAAGTTTTTCAATTGCTTTGTCACAAAATTCATCAACCAATCCCGCATCTGGCCCATATATCAAAACAGCTTTGATTTTTGTGATACCGGAATTAAAATCTGATTCTTTCCATTTCATATTTTATTGAACTTCTGTTTTGCGCGTTTCTGAAATGACACGCATACCTATCTTGTCAGCCAAAACATTGATAACATTTGAAACAGCATTATTATACGAAGCATTTGAAGCAACCAAATAACGAACAAAAGTATAACTGTCCGATGCAGATTCAGAACCACGTGCAATTTCTTTGTCATCTTGTTTTAATACATATGTTGCGTTTAATTTCACTTCCTGCCATGTTGCACTGCCCGTTGAATCAAATGCCTTGTATTTAGTTATTGGATCGGTCAGTTTCACAGTCAATGTATACATGGCACCGTTTTCGTGTGCCCCACCAAATTTAGAATTCAACGAATTACGTAATTCTATGCCGTTAATTCCAGATATAGGCGCAACATATACATCTGTATCATGTCCTGAAAAAACAGGATGAAAACTGCACGCTGCCATAAATAAAAATAAAAATATTTTTTTCATTTTGTTTTTTTCTATTGAAGTCCATTACTATATTAGCTACACTTTTAAAAAATCGCAAGAGGGAATGATGAATATTTTTTTATTATTTTTAACAACAATTCTTATGATTGGTTATTACACGATATACAGTCCATCTCAAAATCTGCCGGGTGCCAATATTGATTCTGTTGCGGAAAATGCTAAATTACAGGCATTGGTTGAACGGGTTGTCGCGCAGCACAATGATTTTTTGATACACGGAAACGACCAAGATTATATTGAAAACGATGGTATAACCAGTTGTTATTTCTGTGTCAGCGAAACCAATAGTTTGGTTTCATGCGATAACGCAAAAACCCAGATTTGGGTGACAAATTCAAATGCGGATAAAATACCACTGCCTGACAAATTAGATGCAACTATCAATTTTATTAGACAAAATCATCCTCATACCAGTTTATTGGGCATATATGATAGCAAAGATGGAAATGATATTGTTTACACTGTCCAGGCGCCAAATGGAAAACCAATAGCGTCAAACCTTCTTAATTCGGCGACACAAAAAGACTGTAAAATAAATTCTGCAGGCCAGGTAATTTACATAACCGAACAAAATTATAATCCCGGCGGCGGTGGCAATGGTGGCGGCGGTGGTGGCGGTGATGAACCTGCCCCTATAGATTGCTACACATATTGTGTGAAAGAGCTTGGTTATATAAATGGCGAACCGAATGATCGGCATCATTGCAAAAATGTTCAAAAAGAAGTGCCCACATGTTTATGTTATACTGCTGAAACCGCAAACTGTCCAGACACTGAGATGAATCTGAATTGCTATGAAACACCGTTTCCATTATATCAATGCAAATCTTGTGATGAAATATGCAGACATGCTACTGGTTGTATGTGTGGGGATACTGACGAACCCGATGAACCAGACCCAGAAGAACCAATCAACCCCAACGGTGATGAAAAATGTTTAAGTTATACACATCTGGGCTATAAGGAACCAGGTGGCAACCATAGTGAAATAGCAAACTTTACTTTACAATCCCGTCAATGGTGTGGAAAATGTCAAAAATTAGTAAAAGATTCAGACCCAGATCATTGTACCCAATGGTGTGTTCCAAAAAATCCAAAATATGAGAGCGTGTCATCCGAATGTTTTTCTAATAGTGCTGGTACGACCAACAGATCGGAAAGCACATCGGCTGAAACAGAAACAGAGGCTTCTGATACAACAGAACCAGATAGAACAAATCAAAATTATTGTGACAGCGATTTCGATGCATGGTATTTTGGATTTCATACACTATGCCAAGAAGGCACAGGCGGCAACGCTGCTAACCGAGATTGTTCTTACATATGGGGTGGATTTACTGATGCAGAAAATGAAGAAAGTGCCAACCCTGTTCAAACCAATATCATTGATGATATCGTAGAGTTTCTTAAGGGGACATCAAACTTGGAAACTAATTTGAAATTTAATTGTATGCATTGTGAATACGGGGTAGATTTTGACAAATCACATCCATATTATACCGTTGTATGCAAAAAACAAGGCAATACAAGTCACAATTAATACGTAAAAACACCAATCAAAGCCACCCTGTTGGGTGGTTTTGTTTTTTGTACAGAACGACCTTTCATAAATTCACAAACTAATTGTTGAGTTTTGGGAAAGAAATAAAAACATTTTACAACAGGTTCCTTTTATTGTAATAATTATGGTTAAGTGGTATGTTTATGAAATTTGATATATTAAAAGCATATTTAAAATATAAATTTGGTTTGTCGGCTGGTTTGCCTGCATTCGTTATCAACAGCGTGAAAGAATGTGATAATGGTGAGCCACTTGTTGATATAAAAAAGTTGGATGCGCAATTGTTTTTCGGTGGCAAATTAACCAAAGAAAAACAAGTTTTTTTGCGCAAATCTGTTACGGACAAAATCATAAGTGCATCAAAATCTTTGCCGGATGGAATTTGTTTCATAATATATGATGCCTATCGTCCTTTAAGTGTTCAACAGGAAATCTGGGATAAAAAATACGCATATTTTCAAAAGAGATATCCGGACGAAACAGATGAACAAATCACATTACGAACAAAAAGGGTTGTGGCTGACCCACGAAATGGACATGGCGGTCACCAAACAGGTGGTGCCATAGATATCGGTCTGTGCAATAAAAACGGTGTTGAATTGGACATGGGCATAATTTATCTTGGCCAGGGCAAAAGTATAAGAACAAACGCAAAAGTAAATGAAACAGCCCAGCGCAACAGAAAATTATTATGTGCAATTATGAAAGAAAACGGGTTTGTTAACTACCCGAATGAATGGTGGCATTTTTGTTATGGCGACCGCATGTGGGCTGCATATTCTGGTAAAAGAACCTGTTTTTATGGTTTTGTAAAATAATCTGTCAGTTTCACAAAAAGTTCGTAAATCGGCAAAACGGTGACTGTTTTTGATACTCAACTTACGAACTCGTGCAATTCACGAACTAATGAGATACGCGATTTGTTGTCGTTCGGGAAAGAAATAAAATTGTTTTTACAACTTTTGTGATATAATCACTTTTGAATAATAAAAGGATTTTATTATGTTTAAGATACTGACTATCAAAGAACTAGAAAATACTTTGTTGAAAGATTCATCATTGGACGATATACATGGTGGCAAACCAGATGCTCAATTGCCAGGTAAAAAACTAACTGCTGATGATGTTCGGCATGATATTTCTGTGTTGGCGCGTTATTTAATTCGCGTTTATGTTGGTTGGCCCAAGCATAATGATATCGTAAAAAGAAAGGTTTTGAACAGGTTGACCAAGATGTATAAATCTGCTCATGATATGACGGCCAATGAATTATTTGAATCTCTCAAAGGTGTGATAGAACAGATTCCAGATAATCATATTTCTCTCGTTTTTAACAAAGTTCATGCTGGTACAAAGACAAAACGTCCCCACAAAGATGTAGGAAAAAATTTTGCTGGCATGCAAGCGATAAAACATAAATTGCGAGATGATAATGTGGCTATTATTGGATTTAATGCAATGCTAAAAAATGACGAATTTCGCGATGCGATTATCAAGTTTCAAAATAATGAACTGACGAAATCAAAAGCTTTAATCATTGATTTGCGGGGAAATAGTGGCGGCAACAGTTTTTATTCTGATAAATTTGCTTTTTTTCTATGCGGGAAACAAATAGACAGTGCGAAAAAAATTTATGTACGAACAACCACAGAAGCAAAAAAAATTCAAGCAATGTCACGGCCAAATGCATCCTGGGCTACAATCCCAACATCAGAAAAATTGGAATTATGGAAAACAGGTTCGTCATTCGAAATTGATAAAAAACAAGCATATATGAAACCTATATTTATTTTAACTGATGAACACACCGGATCCAGTGCAGAAATGTTTTTATTGCGTATGGTTCACCATCCAATGGTTACAGTGGTTGGTGATAATTCTGCCGGAATGGAGGTTTACGGTAATATGGGTCATGGTTTTCTGCCACACAGTAATATCACTGTATTTGTTGGCATGAATTATCGTGTCTTGGAATACAGTAATTTTGAATTACATGGATACAAACCACAAATAAAATGTGTCGATGGTATGGACGCAATGAACTTGGCTCTTGCTACACTTGCCAAAGACAATGTTATAAAATCAATAATGTCCACAAATGATTTAGGAAAATAGTTCGTAAATGTGTGAAACGGTAGCATTTTTTAACCATCAACTTACGAACTCACAGAACTATTGGAAATCCAATCAAAAAAACGCAAAAATGCGGTTTTATCTAGTTTCGCTCGGCACGTTGTGCCTGTGCGGCATTCCTAACGCATCGCGATAAATCGCTCTGCTACTCATAGTGGCAGGGCCAACTGTGCAATTCACGAGTTGATTTTATTCGTGAAATTTTGTTGTTTGGGAAAGAGATTAAGATATTTTTGGAAACTTTATAATTATACAAAAAACAAACAGAATTAGTTACGTTTAAAATAAAAACGACACCCGTCTAAAAGAATATAAATAGAATCTTGGTTTGATACGTAAAACTTTTCTGTTAAATTGTCGTCTGTTTTTACAAAAAGTTCTTGGGATTTCTCATCAAAATCATATTCGCCAACAGTAAAATTGCGAACATCTATTTTAATATAAGTGTTTGCATAAAAATGCTGAGCAGTGCTTTCACAATCTGTGGTTATATGTCCAGCATATTCAAACCTATCAAAAGACCAGTTGCCACATAAATCACATGATTGGCTGTTAGCAGAACTACAGCCAACCAAAAACACTAAAAACAACAAAATCTTGTTCATGCATCACAGTATAAACATTATTGGTGTAAAAATCAATATACTCAAATTGACTTTCGGTAAAAAATCACTTATCATGTCGAGCATGAGAAAATTTCTATTACCATTGTTATTTTGTTTTATATATTTACCTGTTTATTCAATGACCGATAATAATGGTACAGATTATTTATCTGGAAAATGGTACTTAAATGATGCAGATACATTTTTTGGTGGCGAAATGAGCATTTCTAATTGCTCTGATTCTGTTTGTAAGTTTAATATTCAATCATGGTATGATTCACATATATGTGACGTTGATGGAGAATTGTCTATACAAAATGGTTTTGCAGAATATAGAACTACTAAATATGTTTATGATAATAAAACAGATACAGAAAATTATGTTCCTGTTGGGATAATATTTGAGATGCCATCGCATAATAAACTGAATCTGCGTTATGTTAACACAGATTCAGACAATGCTTTTTGCGGTATGAACGCAACAATTGAAGGTGTTTGGATAAAACAATAATCAGTATGCATTGGTTCTTTTGGTCCACCCGTTTTTCGCAGTTTCCCAATTTCGTGTATTTTGCAAATAATCTATTCTTTCAGACTTGATTGTTGACATAAATTCTTCAATCTTTGTATCTGGAATCGAATTTATAGCTTTGATTGTTTCTTTGCCTATGACGCCATCAACTTTTAAATTTGCATCAG
>Ga0310786_10000497_pt1 | contig 64380 bp, 53 predicted proteins | sample AusTroGonzalo_MG_FD_203881 | JGI IMG/M metagenome (GOLD analysis project Ga0310786, IMG submission 203881) | Bovine rumen microbial communities from tropical cattle in Woodstock, Queensland, Australia - Gonzalo_03 (v2) (version 2) | ecosystem: Host-associated > Mammals > Digestive system >...
ATCGCTATTTCGGCATTCTGTTGTCTTTAATATAGAGTGCGTGACGCAATCCGGATGTTTAAACTTTTCATCGCCATAAAAATTCGCAATAGCCTCATGTTCCCAAAAACAAGAACGGTAATTATCGTGAATTCCATAAATGTTACCATGAGTGCGAGTTTGTTGATACAGCGGAATGGCAAGGAGCGGAGCAAAAGCAAAATAGAGCGCCCTAAAATATTCCTGATTATACATCATGAATTTTGAACGGCACTGTTCGACACTATAGCTTTTGTAACGTTCAGGATTGTTATCCAATTCAAGATTATCCAAATGTATCGCTTTAATGCAATTCACTTTATTTAATTTATCAAAGCTAAAATCATCACCATAACCTTCTGTTTTATTCCGCATGATTTCTAGCATTTGCGTTTGCGCGATAGGCGTAAACAGTAGGCGATATTCCACTTCGTTATTACGATCCATGGTATTGAACAAAGTTTCAAAATCTCGATTAGACATCATAGTATATTGCGATTCATCTTCGAGATTACGAGAGAACTTTTCCAATTTTTTGCGCTCCGCGTTCTTGCTCAACTTTCCCCAAAAAGTATTTTCTTTATTTGCAAGTCCGGAACAGTTCCGATGAAAAACTAGACTGGGAGCGGCATCGCATCCATAAATGAGAAACGTTTCAACAAAATATTCAGGATAAGGTTTTACGACTTCGGCATCAAGCGTTTCTGTTTTTCTATATGAATTTTTCCCGTTTCTCACCCAATAAGAAATATCTCTGGAGCCATGGTATGTCTTTTCGCCCCATTGCATGCTCATCGTACGACCAAGAATGAACGGATTGCCATTGATTTCACCACTATGCGTAAAAAGAACAGATTTATCCTGGTTGAACAAGTCGTCCCAGCCAAACTGGGCGTAAAGATCACTCAATCGGCCCTTTGTAAAAAACGGGTCGAAATGTATGCGGGGGACAGTCTTCGAAATCATGCGTACCGTAATGTCCCAATCAAACAATCTGTTCAACGGGCGCATTTGTTCCCACGCAATTTCCTTGTTTTTCTCGACAGACGCTTGTTCTTTTTGTAGTTCTCGTTTTGCAGAATCTTTCCTTGGCTTTATAACACGGAAAAGAACAACTAGCGAAACCACAAGTCCAGCCAAAAAAGCCAATATATAGCGGTAGAGGGCTTCGCTATAACAGTAAGCCCCAGCAATAATGCAACCAATAACTATAAGCCAAAGAACAACTTGCCAAAAGCTCAGTTTTGCAATGCGCTTTTCCAACGCATCGATAATCTGTTCCAAAGAATTTATTTTATTTACAATTTCTTTGTTAGCTTCGACATCAAGTCCTGAATGCTTTAGCAAGTCATCAAAAGTTTGTTCCGCAACATCTTTAAACTTGTCACGGAACTCCGAACGGAACTTTTGTACTGGATTATATATGTCTTCGATCAATGGACAAACCCGAATCTAGTGCTATTAAAAGAATGTTTCTCTTGCACGAGCCTTTATCGCAGCAGATGCCGTAAAAGGAATTCTCGTGGTGTATTTGGCACGGGCAGCCACAATCTGCTTGGTCGGCCAAGAGAACACGTCCGAATTCCACTGAAGTACGGTATCGTTGTAAAGAGCACGAGCCGCCGTAATTTCTTTTTGCAAATAACTGTTCTGCTGCATGGCATCGGCAATGGCACTGTGAGCTTTAAGATCTGGATAATTTTCTACTTGCGGGAACAAACGAGCAAAGGAGGCATCAATTTTAGAAGCAACCTGGTTGCGGTCAGCATCAGGCATGACTCCACCGCGATAAGCGGCGACCGTTTTCATCACATCCTTGTCAAGATCAATCGCCTTATTTACAAGCCCGGCCACATTCTGCAAAATCTGAACTCGCTGTTCCAAATAATTGTCAATCTGCGAAGCTTCGCTCTGCAACTTTTGCTGCAACTGCTGGAAGTAGTTTTTCGCCCCAATCTTCATGAACAAGAAGATGACGCCAGGAATAATTCCGCAAACCCAAAGCAGGATTTCAAATATGAGCGAACCCACACCGACTTTCACAGGAAGTTGTTTTTCGATGACGTTGATGTCGCGACCTTCCGTATTTACGGGACCCGTCAACTCGTCTAATTCATTAGCCATGCTTTTCTCCTTGAAGAATTCTAAAATGGGGATAACATTACCCAACTAAAATTAATATAGATAAAAAAATTATCTACGCCCCTTCCACTCTGCAAGAATCATGCCCGCAACGATAGCCGCCGCCCCCGCCATAGCTACAGGTGTAATTCGCTCACCAAGCGCAATCACCGCCGTAATAATGGTCACGAGCGGAATACCGTAAATGTAATTGCTAGCCAAGACTGTTCCGATTTTTTCAAGAACTTTATTCCAGACAAGATAACCAAACAGCGACGAAAAGACCGTAAGACAAAGGAAGTTGAACGAAACGACGGGTTCTGCAAAGTTTTGCCACGGCACAGACTTATCCGTTTCAGTAAGCATCACAAGAATCGACGAAAGCGCACCGTAAAAGAACATTTTGCGAGTCATGAACAACGTAGAATATTTACCATTGAGCTTGCGGAGAATCAACGAATAGACGGTCCACATGCAAGCAGAGCTAAACGCGAGCAAGTCGCCCACCGGTGAAAGTTTTAGGATAAACTTTCCGTTCAGAACCACGAGCACCATTCCGATGAATGTAATAATACATCCAAGAATCTGCCGTTTGCAAAGGCGTTCGCTCTTGTAAATAAGTCCGCCAAAAATCATAATCAAAAGCGGATTCGTGCAAACAATCAAGGAAACATTGCTCGACGGCGAAATCGAAAGCGCCGTGTTTTCCGCCCAGAAGTAAAGCGTGCAACCCGTGAGCCCGCAAACGAACAAAATCAGCTCATGCCGCCATTCCTTGCAGCGGAATTGCTTATGCGAAATTGCGAGCAACAACAAATACGTCACCACGAACCGCAACGTGAAAATCTGAACCGCCGAAAATCCGTGATTCAAAAGCACCTTCGTACTCACGAAGCTCGTGCCCCAAAAGGCAACAGTCCCTATCGCAAGCAAATGCCAAAAGGCCAATCCATGAGAAGCTGTTGCAGAAATCGGTTTCATCAAACACAAAGATAGAAAATACAAAGATGTCCATCGAGTGAAAATGTCGTTCCCGCGAAGGCGGGTATCTCCACATTAGAATCTTGCGTTATAATTTTTTGTTATTACTACCTATAATTTTTAGCTAATTCCACCCTATTTTTTCGAATCATTCCACCCAAAGATTTACTTTTTTATAGACCGAGCTATAGAAACTAGCTATATTGCAGACCATAAAAATTTTATAGAAGGAATTTCACAACATGGCTAAACCGGAAACCATATGTATCCAGGGCGGTTGGCAGCCGAAGAACGGCGAACCGCGCGTTCTCCCCATCTACCAGAGCACCACTTTCAAGTACGAAACCACCAATGACATGGCGGACCTCTTCGACCTGAAGGCCAGCGGCTACTTCTACACCCGTCTGCAGAACCCGACCAACGATGCAGTGGCTTCCAAGATCGCCGCTCTCGAAGGTGGCGTGGCTGCGATGCTCACGAGCTCCGGTCAGGCTGCAAACTTCTACGCCGTGTTCAACATCTGCGAATCCGGCGACCACTTCATCAGTACGAGCGCCATCTACGGCGGTACGAGCAACCTCTTCTCCGTCACGATGAAGAAGCTCGGCATCGAATGCACGTTTGTGGACCAGGACGCTTCTGACGAAGAAATCGAAAAGGCCTTCCGCCCGAACACCAAGTGCTTCTTCGGCGAAACGGTCGCTAACCCGGCTGGCAAGGTTTTGGACCTCAAGCGCTTTGCCGATCTCGCTCACAAGCACGGCGTTCCGATGATTGTCGACAACACCTTCCCGACTCCGATTCTCTGCCGTCCGATCGAATTCGGCGTTGACATCGTGACCCACTCCACGACCAAGTACATGGATGGCCACGCTATGGCAGTCGGCGGCTGCATCGTGGATAGCGGCAACTTCGATTGGGAAGCAAACCACGACCGTTTCAAGGGCCTCACCGAACCGGATCCGAGCTATCACGGCCTCGCCTACACCAAGGCATTCGGCAAGGGCGCTTACATCACGAAGGCTACCGCACAGCTTATGCGCGATTTCGGTTCTATCCAGTCTCCGCAGAACGCATTCCTTCTGAACGTAGGTCTCGAAACGCTTCACCTCCGCATGCCGCGTCACTGCGAAAACGCTCTCGCCTGCGCCAAGTTCCTCAAGAATCACCCGAAGGTGGCTTGGGTCAACTACGCAGGCCTCGAAGGCGACAAGTACTACGAACTTGCCCAGAAGCAGTTCAAGGGTGGCCTCCCGTGCGGCGTGCTTACGTTCGGCATCAAGGGCGGTCGTGAAAAGTCCATCCAGTTCATGGATAGCCTCAAGATGATTTGCATCGTGACCCACGTGGCCGATGCCCGCAGCTGCGTGCTGCACCCGGCAAGCCACACGCACCGTCAGCTCACCGATGAACAGCTCATCGAAGCAGGCGTTGCACCGGACCTGATCCGTTTCAGCGTCGGTATCGAAAATGTCGAAGATATCATCGCCGACCTCACGCAGGCATTGGACAAAGTCTAATCTATGCACCTCAAAGAGAGCCACCAGCAAACGCTGGTGGCTTTCTTTTTTATACAATTATCGTTTTATACAAAGAAAGCCACGATTTCTCGTGGCTTCCCCCCCCCTACGAATGTCCTCCTTACTATTTTTCCTCCTCTTCCTTCTCCTAAGCAAATTTATCAGTCACCGCATTGGTCGTAAGAACCGAACTTATCAATGACATTTTCACCATCCGGGAGGAACTGGAGCTGTACCTTAGTGACTTTTCCCAAAACATCTTCAATTGTTTCATTGGATTTTTCATCGATATTCTTGAAAGCATCCCAAGATACTTTGCCCCACACCATGTCATTCGAATAGTCCACTTCAGCATACCAATACTTATTTGCAGATGCATCGGTAACAATTGCTATTCTAATAAAGTTGTAAGTACTATAATGTATGCAGAAGCCGCCCCATGCACTGATGTCAGCCGGTTCCAGGTTCGAACTGACAGTATTGAAGCCTATAGCTGGAATACTATCCAAATGAGTGGATTCTTTCATATTTTTCACATACATCGTAAATTCATGATACTTGCTCACCAAGGACGGAACAACATTCCCCTGAGCATCAGCTACCACATCATCAGGAAAATTATAATGGAAGATATTCGATAACTCAGGATTATTAGTCCAAGTTCCGCCTGACGTTGCATTTGCAATGCCAGTATTCACATGGTCTCCATCAACTGCGCCATTCCACAAGAAACTTTTCCCAGACTTATATTTGGAAGAAGTTGTCGGTTTAATATCCTTGTATTCGCCAACGTCTCTAACAGCTTTATCTTCCGGCAACAGATAGCTAATTCGATTAATTCTAAAATTCGTGCCTGAATTATTTTCCTTCACAAATTTCATGCGAACCGTTGTCAGATGCTGCAAAACATCATCGGAATTCGGCACGTCATCGAATGAGTAACAGCTGGTTTCTGTGTGGTCTTCTCTCTTTTCCCCATCTAAATTGGAAACGGACGTATTCGCTATATCGTCATTCTTGGCAAAAGTCAACGTGAGAGCGTTACCTTCATTTGCAGAAACAAGAGCCATTTCAATATCCATCTGCGATTCATATTCTAGACAAATGCCCTTCCAGCTTGTCGATACGTCTGCCGAATGAATAACTTCTGCACCATTTTCGGTAGTTTTCCCTGCAACAAGGAACTGAACACCAACATCAGGATTTGAACTGGAATCATCGAAAACCACATGACCAGCAAGACCGTCGTCTCTATAATTAACTTGCTCTTCAGAAAGATTTCCGAAAAAAGTCAATCTGCCGGAGGTTCCCTCGTCGCCTTCATCAAAGCCTGTATCTACACGATTTCCATGAGTCTTGCTCCACCACATCGCCCAGCGAGTGTAGGAACTCAATCGTTGGATATCAAATTCACCCGATGAACCCGGATTGCCAACAAAGACAATCTGCACAGAACGAACTTTTTTGGCAAAGGAATCATCTTTCAAATCAGAATTTTTCTTCTTGAAATCATCCCAAGATACGCAATGAGATTCTTTTCCATCACCCTTCACAGCAAAGCTTGCATATGGCAAATCTTTATCTACAGAAGCGCTTGCGTAATCACCATCATCCAAGCGAACTTCCACGTTAAAGTCCGACCCGTAGGCAATGCACAAGCCGCCGCTGCCTTCAGAAAGGTCAACAGGAGAACCGTCCTCACTAGAGGCATTAAAGACCATACCCGCACGGCCTAAACCATCGTCACCTGCTTTCGCAAGAGAAACACGGCCCGCCAAAGTTTTCTTGCTTGCATCCAACTCAATCCCAGAGCCATCCATAACTCTCCAAGCGGTAAGATTGGAAGCCTCGTTCCAAAATGCATTTTTCTCTTCGGTAGTACCGAAATTTTGAGAAACTCCGGAATCCCCCGAACACGCGGTCAGTGAAAGGGCGCATAACAAACCCAAGCAAAAAATGTTTGACTTCATATACGTATTCATATTATCCCTCTTTTTTTTGTTGTGTATTTTTAGACAATGGAAACATCTGCAAATTCAAGCGATAAACTTGAGACGGTTCCTTACTCATGTTGGCAATAGCCACAATTTTTCTACGGCAGGAATCCAGTTCACGCACAATTTGTTCGTAGGCTTCGCGATCAATCCCCATGGTCACACCAGAAATATCGCGTTCCTGCGGATCGAACTCGTCGATAGACTTCTGTGCAAAACCAGCCATTTCGCGATGCATGGAACGCAGCACCAAAGGCATCACATCGGAATTGCCGACCAAAGCTTTTTCCGTCTGCACATAGACATTCTCGGACTTGCGCTGCAAAATACCGACGCTCACCATAAAGTCAAGCGACTTGCGAACATCATCTACAGTGACGGGCTGCCAGCACATTTCGGCAACAGCCTCGGGAGTGGCTCCCGGCATCATGGCGACAAGTTCGCGTAAAACCGGATTTTTCCAAGATTCAAAATAGGTAAAGGCATCACCATCCACGACACGAATCTTATTCGCATTCGCGATGTCTTTCATGCTGGCGAAAGCATTTTTTTTCGTCTCGTCATCTTTCGCCTGATTGTACCGTACCAAATGGCGGAAATAGGCACTTTCGAAGCCGCCCAAATTCATGGCCGACGCGACCCTTTCTATTCCCAATTCGCTGAGGCTACTTTTTCCTTCGCACACCAGCTTTAAGTATGTCGGTGACGTAAAGCCTGCAAGCCGGGCAAATTCACGCCAAGTGAATGAGCTTGTCTTTTTACGTTCATCGTAAAAATCCTGCATGCAGCGACGATAATCTCTGTATTCAGTTAATGGTTTCATAATGTTCCGTCCTTACGTTTTTTAATATACCAAATTCTGTATCATGAGTCAAGATTTTCATGATACAAATGACGTTAAATTTTCTTTACGCAAAATCAGATATGCGGAACCATAATATGCCACACTATTTTTATCTAGCCACAGTCTGCGTATATGCTTATATTTAGGTCACTCTAAAGAAGGATTAAGACATGCTCAATTTAATCAAGGCTGTTAGCCGATTTTTATCGACATACACATCGCTCTTCGTTATCGCATGTGCGATTATCGCATTTTTCGCCCCGGTGCTATTCGGCTGGGTTCACGGCAACACGAGTTCCATCATTCTCGGCATCATCATGCTCAGCATGGGCCTTACCATTACGATGGACGATGTCCGCAACTTGATGAAACGCCCCGGCGACATTTTCCTCGGCGCCGTGGCGCAGTACACCATTATGCCTCTCGTCGCATTTACGCTCACCAAGATTTTCGGACTGGACCCGTATTTGGCCATCGGCATTGTGCTTGTCGGTTGCTGCCCGGGCGGCGTTTCCAGCAACGTCATGAGTTTCTTGGCTAAAGGTGACGTCACTTACTCCGTCAGCATGACGATGGCAAGCACGCTCCTCGCTCCGCTCATGACTCCGGTTTTAGTGCTCTGGCTCGCCGACACGAGCATCGAAGTGAACGCTGTCGGCATGTTCCTCAACATCCTTTATGTGACGGTTTTCCCGATTGCCATCGGTTTTACCTGCAACTACTTCTTCGGCAAGCGTGCAGGATTCAAGGAATTCCAATCGAATATGCCTGCCGTGAGCGTCATTGGCCTTGCGCTGATTGTCGGCGGCGTCATCGTGACCGTGCGCCCGCAACTTTTTGCAAATGGCTTTGGCCTTATCGCACTTATCCTCGCTGTGGTGTTCCTGCATAACGGCCTCGGTTACGTGCTCGGCTACAGCGTCGGTCGTTTGTTCAAATTCAATACCGCTAAGAAGCGCACCATTTCCATCGAAGTCGGCGTGCAGAACGCAGGCATGGCAACCGTCCTCGCCGGTGCATTCTTCGCCAACCCGGAGAATCTCGCCATTCACCCGGAAGCCGCCCTCTGCGTGGTCCCATGCGCCATCAGCTGCGCCTACCACTCCATCAGCGGAACAATCCTCGCCGGCATATTCGCGCATCTGGACAAGAAGAAAGAAGCTGGGAAATAAAGGTTCCTCGCATACGCGAGGATGAAAAATCGAGAATGACTGTTTGAAAAGGGCGGCCCTTTCGAGCCGCCCTTTGTTATGACCAGGAAAACGAACGAGTATTAAACCGTTAAGAAATCAAAAGTATCGCAAGAACCTGACCGCTTAAAATTCTAAGCAACATCGTAAGCGGATAGACTGAAGCATAACCGATGTTCGTCGCTTCGGAATTACTAAGCCCGTTCGCAAACGCGAGCGCCGGAGGATCCGTCGTTGCACCCGCAAGCACACCGCAAAGCGAGAGGTAATTGACCTTGAACACCGCCTTACCCACAATCGCCACAATCATCAGCGGCACAAACGTGATAATCGCCGATAGTGCCATGTAATAGAACCCGTCGCCATTCAAAAGCACATCGAAGAACTTGATACCCGCATTGAGACCCACGCAGCTAAGGAAAATCGTAATTCCAAGTTCACGAAGCATCAAGTTCGCACTGTTCGCCATAAAGAAATTCAGCGGCCCCATCTTACGCTTACGGCTAAGGATAATTGCAACAATCAGCGGACCGCCAGCAAGCCCAAGCTTCAGCGGAGTCGGCATACCCGGAATCGCGACAGGAATGCTGCCCACAATCACGCCCAAGAAAATTCCGAGGAACGCCGGGAGAATTTCCGGATGGTCCAGCGCCGTAAGGGAGTCACCCAATTCCTTTGCCGCAGCGGCAATGCTTTCCGGCGTGCCCACGACAAGCAACTTGTCCGCAAACTTCACGCGAATATCCAAGCGGCCCGTAAACTTGAAACCGCCACGAGTCACACGGCTCACCGTCACGCCAAAGCGGTCATTCAAAGCCAACTGTTTGATGCTCTTGCCAAGAATTTTCTTGTTCGTCACGAGAATCGTTTTCACAGATAAATTCGACTTCTGGAGCGTAATCGGAGCGGCCTGCTTTTCGCCGATAATCTTCTGCAAACTTTCAACCGCATCGGGCATTCCTACAACATGTACCAAATCCCCTAATTCCAGCGTCATGTCGTCCTTCGGCATATTCACCACCTGATTGCGTGCATGCCGCGTCACCACAGCTCCCGTCGAAGTGAGTCCCGGAATATCCTTAATTTTGCAACCCACAAGGTTTACGTTATCGACCCTGAGCGTGCAAGACATGATTTCTTTGGACTGCTCTGCAATCTCTTTTTGGTATTCCGCAGCAGCCACGTCTGGCTTTTGCTTAAAGAATACACGCACAAGAATCATCACCAAAATAATGCCAATCACGCCGAACGGATACGCCACCGCATAACCCACGCCCGTAAGCGAAGCGTCAACACCAGCAGCAGTCAGTGCCGAATTTGCAGCGCCCAGCGAAGGCGTGTTCGTCACCGCGCCGCAAAGCATCCCGATTAGCACAGGAACGTTATCACGCATATTTGTAGTAAAGTAAATAAGAACGGTAGCAAGTACGCCCAAAAGAACAATGCTCACCGCAAGGATATTCAACACCAGTCCATGACGCTTTATGGAGTCAATAAAGCCCGGGCCCACTTGCATACCGATTGTATAAACAAACAAAATAAGACCAAATTCCTGCATAAAATGGAGAACGCTGGGCTCGATTCGCATTCCGATATGACCGAGGAGGATCCCTACGAAAAGAGCTCCAGCTCCCCCAAGACTCACTCCCTTCACCTTGATTTTGCCCACCATGATACCGATGGCCGCCGTGAGGGAAATTGCTAGAACCTGCTGAGCGACGGAGGGTTTTGTGAATAAGTCGATAAGCCAAGTCATAGCCGAACCCTATTTCTTGATGCAACGGACGGAAGCGGCGATGTTCTTGTTGAAATGTTCAAAGGTGATGGAAGAATCCGTCACGCGGACCATGTAGGCGCGGGCATCGTCGTAGCTGTCTGCGGTCCAGTAGCTAGAACTTTGTCCGCGATCCGCAAATTTTCCGTCGTAATATCTAAAGCCCGCAAACTGCAAGTTGAAAGAATTCTTGTCCTTGAGTTCTGCAATTTTTTTGCCTTTGAAAGCCGCATCGAAGTCTTTTTGGCTAGGCAATTCCCAACCTGTCGGGCAAATAGATTTTTGAGCAGCATCATACGTATAAAGTCGTCCATCCGTTCCGCAGTTAGCATGATTATTATCGTAGCAAATGCTCGAATCAGGCGTATATACGGCAAGGTTTTCAGCCATCCAAATTTCGCCACCCATTTCAACCGTCTTGTATGTTTTTTCGGGGCAAGTCAGCATGTGTAAGGAACCATCATAAGAGCATTCGCGGTTGTCCTCACAAGCGGAAAACGCAATTGCAGTGATGATTGTAAACGTGATAGTCATAGTTTGTTTAATGATATTCATAATAACATCCCTTGTTTTTCGAGTGCAAAGGTAGAAACAACAATTGATAATGACTAATAGATTATTTATATTAGATTCATAATAAAAAATGATTGATAATATGCAAATCATTTGATATAAAGAACCCCCCGCTCGAAAAGCGGGGGGATAACAAATTTACACTTGTATGATGTCGCGCTATTTAATTAAGCACCGAGTTTAGCGCGGATCCAGTTGTTGGCGTTAGCGATAGCGTCAGCAATCTTTTCCGGTTCGCGAGTACCAGCCTGAGCACGGTCCGGACGGCCACCGCCCTTACCGTTGCAAGCTGCAGCGAGGTCGCGCACCATGTCGCCAGCCTTGATGCCCTTAGCCTGGACATTCTTGCCAACCATCACGGCGATGCTGCCGTTGCCTTCGCCCTTGTTCGCAATCACGGCGACGCTATCGACGTCGAGCTTGTTCTGAACGCCGTCGAGCAAGTTCTTGTACTTTTCATCCGGCAAGGAGAGCTCGCGCACGTAGAGGTTCACGCCCATCACGTTGATGCCACCGTTCAAGAGTTCGGCAGCAGCAAGCGTTGCGAGTTCGAGCTTCACGGACTGGAGGCTCTTTTCAAGGTTCTGCGTCTTGGCAAAGGACTGCTGAATACGGTCGAGAACCTCGGCGTCCTTGCAGCGGAGCTGTTCGCGGAGAGCCGTGAGAATCTGAGTGCCGGCACGGAGCAGCATCAAGGCTCCACGGCCAGAGACCGCTTCGATACGGCGCACGCCAGCGGACACGCTAGATTCAGAAACAATCTTCACAAGACCGATGTTACCGGTGTTCTGCACATGCAAGCCACCGCAGAGTTCCTTGGAGAATTCTTCATTGGCGCAGCCCATCTTGACCACGCGGACTTCGTCGCCATACTTTTCACCGAACAAAGCCATAGCACCGCTAGCCTTAGCTTCGTCAACGCCCATCACCTGGGTATTGACCGGAAGGCATTCCATGACCTTGGCGTTCACGATGTCTTCGACCTTCTGGATTTCTTCGGCGGTCATAGCGCTGAAGTGGCTGAAGTCAAAGCGGAGGAGTTCGTTCGAAACGAAGCTACCTTGCTGCTGCACGTGAGTGCCGAGCACCTGACGGAGAGCGGCCTGGAGCAAGTGCGTTGCGGAGTGGTTCTTGCGGATGTCATTGCGACGATCGTTATCGACGGTTGCCATAAACACGGCGCCCATCGTTTCTTCGTTAGCGGTACCCTTCACCACCTTACCGCGGCAGAGAGCGGTATCGTTCACTTTCACCGTGTCGAACACCTGAATTTCGAGATCAGCGGAAACGAGCGTTCCCTTGTCGCCAACCTGACCACCCATTTCGGCGTAGAACGGAGAGGTTTCAAGCACGATGCTCAAGACGCCCTTGTCTTCGCGCCAACGAACAACCTTCGTTTCGCAAGCGGAGAATTCATAACCGACAAACTTTGTGCTAGCTTCGCTATACTGCGTCCAGCCTTCGGTGCCCATGGTGTTGATACCCTGCTTCATGTTGGCACGGGCACGAGCCTTCTGCTCTTCCATGCACTTGTTGTAGCCTTCTTCGTCAATCGCAAGGCCCTTTTCTTCAGCGAGGATGCCAGTGAGATCCGGCGGGAATCCATAAGTATCATAGAGGAGGAACACCTTGTCGCCCGGAATCTTGTCGCCCTTCTTGAGTTCGGCAGAGATAGCGGCGAAGCGTTCGAGGCCAGCGTCGAGCGTGCGGATGAAGCTTTCTTCTTCGCTCTTGATGACGGAGGCCACGAATTCCTTGCGTTCGCGGATTTCCGGGAAGGCGTCACCCATCGTATCGGCGAGCACCTGGACGAGCTTGTAGATAAAGGCTTCCTTCTGACCGAGGAGGCGGGCAAAGCGGCTGGCGCGACGCAAGATGCGGCGGAGCACATAGCCACGGCCTTCGTTGCTCGGGAGAGCGCCGTCGGCAATAGCGAAAGAAATAGCGCGAATATGGTCGGCAATCACGCGGTGCGGAGTGCCTGATTCGCCATCGTTGTACGGAACGCCAGAGAGTTCAGCAATCTTCGAGATAATCGGAGTGAACACGTCGGTGTCGTAGTTGCTGGTCTTGCCCTGGAGAATAGCGCAGATACGTTCGAAACCCATACCGGTATCGACGTTCTTGGCCTTCAGCGGAATGAGGGAGCCATCGCTCACACGTTCGTACTGCATGAACACGTTATTCCAAATTTCAATGTAGCGGTCGTTTTCGCCGTTCACGCCCTTGATCGGGTCCTTGAACGTTTCGGCCTGCGTAGCGAGGTCGCCACGGTCATAATGGATTTCGGAGCACGGGCCGCACGGACCGGTGTCGCCCATTTCCCAGAAGTTGGAGTGAGCATCAAAGCGCATGATGCGGTCATCCGGAAGACCAGAGACATCCTTCCAGATCTGCCAAGCTTCGTCATCGTCCTGATAGACGGTCGCAAACAGGCGTTCTTTCGGGAGCTTCCAAACTTCGGTGAGGAGTTCCCATGCCCAAGCGATAGCTTCTTTCTTGTAGTAGTCGCCGAAGCTCCAGTTGCCGAGCATTTCGAAGAAGGTGTGGTGGTAGTTGTCGCGGCCCACCACGTCGAGGTCGTTGTGCTTACCGGACACACGGAGGCACTTCTGGCTGTTGCATGCGCGCTTCCAACCCTTCGGATTGTCGCCCAAGAAGATTGCCTTGAACTGGTTCATGCCCGCGTTCGTGAACATGAGCGTCGGGTCGTCATGCGGAACCACCGGCGAAGAACGCACAAACAGGTGGTCCTTGGATTCAAAGAACTTGATGAAAGATTCGCGCACCTGCGCAGAAGTCATTTTTTCGGCCATAGTTTTACCTTTGATTTTTTACGGCACAAATTTAGTAAAATCAGGCTATGAGCTATGAGCTATGAGGTCGCGGCTTACGCCGCTTTGAGGTAAAAAAGCAACGCTGTCATGCCGGCCAATGTGCCAGCATCGATTGTTCTATACAAAAAACAGCCCCCGCAACAAGTGCGGGGTGACATGGATTCTATCGGCTCTACGAGCCTTTAGGATAACAATGCGGGTTTAATGGATTCCCGCCTTCGCGGGAATGACATCGCAGACTAGTACAGTTTTTTCATGTCAGTGAGTTCGCCGTTCTTTTCATGGAACAACGTAAGCGATCCACCCTGAATCTTCTGGAAAATCTTCGTCAGCTTTTCAACGGCAGCAGCTTCTTCGAAACCGACTTCGTTGTAAGCAGTTTCACCAATCACAAGGCCGACATTCATCATATCCGGAGCTTTGCGGCGCAGATAATCCAACAGTTCTTCATCACTATTGATAACATCTGTCGCAGTGAGCTTTTCAAACTCTGCCGGGTCACGCGTACTGACATTCAGCGGATACATATCGTCGGCAACAATCTGCTTAGAATTCAGATAAAGGACATTACCCACATACAAGCTAATAGAATCGTTCAACACCTGACGCACTTCAATCAGCACATCACTCATGGATGAAGTTTCCTGCATTTGAATTTTGGAGTGGCCGCAAGCCATGAGAGCAAGCGAAATCGTGGCAAGAGCCATAAGGAACAATTTTTTCATGATAATCCTTTTTTATAAAGTGGTTAGTAAACAGTAGCTAGTAAACAGGATAATAAAATGAAAAAAGAATAATGAAGAATGAATTTACCATTTATCATTTTTAACTTTTAATTTTTCATTCCTAACCACCATCCACTATTAACTATTCCTAATATACAATAATTCGTTTTAAAGGAAAAGTAAATAAATCTAATTCCTGATACCTATAACCTCTAACATAAAAAAGCCCCCCAGATTTCTCCGGGAGGCTTACTTCTATACACCAAATTCGTTATTTAGCTTCGTAGTCCAAAATAAGTCTGCAAACACCTTGTTCAACAATGACGTTATCCTCGCGGAGGTTGACACGCTCCATTTCCCAGTTGCCTCTGGACCAATGTTTCGGATCGACATCTTCGCCGTCGAAATCATCCTGCCACTTCAAAGCAAACGTCTTGGTCGCTGCATCGTAAGAATAAACGCGGACATAGTCAATCTGCTGTTCCACCGGAAGGCCTACGCCACCAGCCCACTTGCCCGTCCATGCAGCACTCTTGGATGCCCAGAGGTTAAAGCGGAGAGACTGATTTTCGGTGAGGAATTTAACCTGGTCGGCATCGGCATGGGTGCCACGGCTCATGCCCAGCGTATCGCGGCGGATTTCGACACTGTCAATTTCCCAAGCGACGTATTCCGGGGTCCAAACCATTGCATACAAGTGGAAGTCCTGCGTCGCATCAAAGCCGAAATCATGGAGCGGTTTGCTTTCGGAGGCGGTATTCGACTTGATAGAGGCATCGCCTTCGCGAGTGATGATGTTAGACTGCCAAGAATTAGGAGCCTTGCCAAGCACTTCGATATCGATTTCATTCCAAGGTTCTACGCCCTTTTCCCAAGAGTTGTCGTAGTAAAGGAACATGGAGCTTACGGAGCCAGAAATTGCAGCCATCTTCATGCGAGCTTCAAAACGACCATACTTGAACTGATCCAAGCCAGTGAGTTCAGCACCGTAGAAGGAATATTTCTTAGTCGGGTCCAGTTCAGTCAAAGTCGGAACGGCATAAGTAAACTGCGGATTCGGATTCGGCGGAACAACGGCGGCACTCGAAGTCGGCACAGCGGCAGAGCTTGCCGGTGCGGCAGCGGAACTGGTCGGAGTTGCAACTTCGGAACTGGTTGGAACGACCGCATTAGAACTCGTCGGAGCAGCGGTTTCAGAACTTGCCGGGGCAACAACTGCAGAACTGGTCGGAGCAACAACTGCAGAACTGGTCGGAGCGGCAACAGTTTCAGAACTTGCCGGAGGAACTACAGCCACTGAGCTAGAAGACACTTCGGCACTCGGCGGAGCAATAATAGGACTAGAGTTATCTTCAGAGCATGCTGCCAAAAAAGCTGCGGCAACCATCGGGATGAAAATCTTTTTCATAATGACCTCGTTTTCTTGATTATAAGATAGTTTTTGGTTGTTCTTCATGCACGTTAGACGACAGAATTTTCAAAATCATCTGTATTAACTGTACTAAAAATCACCCCATAAAGTTCGTTTTTGTGTGATTTTCGCCACATTGTGAACAATTTTACAAAATTCATCAAGTCCATTAAGGTTCTCGTAAGAAAAATACAAGCAGAACCCACCTCTCAAATGGTGCATTTCATACCTTGCCCACCCCCTATTTAATATGTATATTGCGCTTTACAATTAGTTGGCAGAGAAAAAAAGGAAAAATCGAGTTCGTTCTTTTTTTACAACAGGGAAAGTTAAGTAACTTTTTAATTGTAACGACAGCAGGGCTCGAAACAAAAGAGGTTATATGCAGGAAGCATGGCTTGGCTTTAGAGGCGGTCGCTGGCAAGAAGAAATAAACGTCCGCGACTTCATCCAAAAGAACTACACCCAATACGACGGCGACAAGTCGTTTTTACAAGGTCCGACCGAAGCGACGAACAAGCTTTGGGCCGAATTGCAAGATTTGCAGAAAAGAGAAATCGCAAAGGGTGGCGTTCTCGACATGGATACAGACGTTGTCTCCACGCTCACGAGCCACCCCGCAGGCTACATTGCCGAAGAAACAAAGAATCTCGAAAAGATCGTCGGCCTCCAGACCGACAAGCCGCTCAAGCGTGCATTCATGCCGTTCGGCGGCATCAAGATGGCAGAAGAATCTTGCAAGAACTACGGCTACACGCCGAGCGAAGAACTTCACCGCATCTTCACGGAATTCCACAAGACGCACAACCAGGGCGTTTTTGATGCATACACGCCTGCAATGCGTATGGCCCGCAAGGCCCACATCATCACGGGTCTCCCGGACACTTACGGTCGCGGACGTATCGTCGGTGACTACCGCCGCGTAGCGCTTTACGGTATCGACTACCTCATCGCCCAGAAGAAGGCGGACAAGGCATTGACCGACGCCACGGATATGCGCGAACACGTTATCCGTGAACGCGAAGAACTCGCCGAACAGATCAAGGCTCTCGAAGGCATGAAGGTCATGGCGAAGATTTACGGTTACGACATTTCGAAGCCGGCAAAGAACGCTCGCGAAGCCGTACAGTGGCTGTATTTCGGCTATCTCGCCGCCATCAAGACGCAGAACGGTGCCGCCATGAGCGTGGGCCGCGTCTCGACGTTCATCGACATTTACATGACCCGCGACTTGCAGAACGGCGTCATCACCGAAAGCGAAGCCCAGGAAATCATCGACCACTTTGTCATGAAGCTTCGCATGGTCAAGTTCGCCCGTATCACAAGCTACAACGAACTGTTCAGCGGCGACCCGGTGTGGGCTACGCTCGAAGTTGCAGGCCTCGGCCAGGACGGTCGCCACCAGGTGACCAAGAACGACTACCGCTTCTTGCATACGCTCGTAAACATGGGCCCGTCTCCGGAACCGAACCTCACGATTCTGTACAGCCCGCGTCTTCCGCACAACTTCAAGAAGTTCGCTGCCGAAATCTCTGTGAAGACAAGCGCTATCCAATACGAAAACGACGACACGATGCGTCCGATTTGGGGCGACGATTACAGCATCTGCTGCTGCGTTTCTGCTACCCAGACCGGTAAGGAGATGCAGTTCTTCGGCGCCCGCGCAAACCTCGCCAAGACGCTCCTTTACGCTATCAACGGCGGTAGGGACGAATGCCTCGTGAAGGGCGAACAGGTCGGACCGGAATATCCGCCTATCACAAGCGATTACCTTGACTACGACGAAGTTGTCCACAAGTTCGAACTTTACATGGACTGGATCGCTCACTTGTACGTGAACACGCTGAACTTGATCCACTACATGCACGACAAGTACTACTACGAAGCCGCCGAAATGGCCCTCATCGATACCAACGTCCGTCGCACGTTTGCAACGGGTATCGCAGGCTTCAGCCACGTTGTCGATAGCCTCGCCGCCATCAAGTACGCCAAGGTAAAAGTCATTCGCGACCCGGCAACCGGCCTCGCACAGGACTTCCAGATCGAAGGCGACTTCCCGCGTTACGGAAACGACGACGACCGCGCAGACGATATCGCCGTTTGGCTCCTCAAGACGTTCATGGCCAAAATCAAGCATACGCCGACTTACCGCGATTCCGAACCGACGACGAGTATTCTTACGATTACAAGTAACGTTGTTTATGGTAAAGCAACAGGCGCGCTCCCGGATGGCCGTAAGCAAGGCGAACCGTTCTCTCCTGGCGCAAGCCCGAGCTACGGTGCAGAAAAGAACGGCCTCTTGGCATCGCTCAACTCTGTCGCCAAGATTCCATACGAATACGCTTTGGACGGCATCAGCAATACGCAGACGATCAACCCGGATGCCCTCGGCCACAACGACGAAGAACGTTCGAACAAGCTCGTGCAGGTGCTCGACGGTTACTTCGGCCAGAGCAGCCATCACTTGAACGTGAACGTATTCGGTGTCGAAAAGCTGAAGGACGCTATGGAACATCCGGAGAAGGAAGAATACCAGAACTTCACGATCCGCGTTTCCGGTTACGCCGTACGCTTCATCAAGCTTACTCGCGAACAGCAGCTCGACGTGATTGCCCGCCAGGCACACGGAGTGCTTTAATCGGCTTGTTTGTCATTCCGGCCCCGAGCCGGAATCTGCTAACGAAGCACGAAAGCAAATTTAAGCGAAAAGGTTCCCGAAAGGGAGCCTTTTCTGTTCTTGAGAAGGGCGCAAAGTCCAGAATTTGGCAAAAAGTGCTACCAAATCGGCATTTCAGTGCAATTTGGTAGCATAAATTTTACTTTACACGTAACAAAATTCAACATCCAGCCAACTTCGATGCTACCAATCATGGATTTTCAGATTGTTTAGTAGCATTTTCAAGCAGACTTTGTGCTTTTCAGCCACAAAACGAATTACTTTATTATAAAATTATGCTACCAAACTGAGTTTTTTCGGCTTTGTGGTAGCATTTTTTCGCATTTTTCGCTTTTTCAGATTCCCAAATCACGCCACGATGTAATTTTCGTTCTTTTGGCGGCGAGCGTAAACGGACTCCAAAAACTGGATAACGGAGCTTTTATCGCGGACTAGCCCCCGCTTATGGCTCAAGCAATAACGCGTTGGCGCAAGCGATTTCAGCATCTTGATTTGCTGTTCGAGAATCTGTACGTTATACACATCCGGCGTACCATGTCCCACCATCGGATACGTCGCATCGCCCAAAAACACATAGTCATCGGCAATCAACGCAAGAGAGCCTTTTGCATGGCTGTTCGGAATGGGCAGAATCTCGATATGAATTCCATCGTCAAACGAAATCGGAGCGGTCACCGTCCTTTTTTCGCGACCGTCCATTTCGCCAACGACTTTCGACGCATGCGAGCCAACATAAAGAGCGTCAAAATCAAGCGATACCTCGCCATCGCAATGACGCACAACATTCAGCAAATGGTCGCGGTGGAAATGCGAAATGACGATGTTCTTTTGGAGCGGAATCGAGACTGACGCGGCACTTTCGCGATTTTCGAGAGAGCCTTGAGATGTGTTTTCTCTTACGGGATTGCGCGGCAAGGCATTGATAAAATCGACCGCCATATCGCAGGCGCCAACGTCAAAAATCCACCACGCGCTATCACCACGCACAGCGACAACGTCCGCGCTCAGCGGCTCGTACGAAACCTGCAAATACTGGATTCTGTCAGAAAGCTTTACGATTTTTGGCACGACGCCAAAGATAGAAATTTTCCCTTACTCATGATCCTTGTAAACGATGGTGTAAACATCGTAAAAATTCAGGTACTTGACGCCAATATACTCTGCAGGAACTTTTATCCTGTAATCGGCAAAGCAAATGCAATTATGCAAGGGGCGACTACCATAATCTGGATAATATTCGAAAAAGTCTTGAACAAGTAAAGTATCATCATGACGTTCCAGCTTGATATCTGTTACACGCCCGTATTCGGCACATCCTGCAATCGTATTCAGGAAAAAAACAGCGGACCCGTCTTCGTTCATCACGAAATCAATGGATTCATCGCCCCACTCAGCGCGTTTTTCCAAATGTCCGCCACTACACGAACCTTTTCCCACCTCATAATCAGAGGATTTTGGCGAATCTGCAGGCTCTGTACTCAGGCCTGTCGCAGTTCCTCCCCCATTATCAACGGAATCATCGGAACAGGCAGCAAGCATAGCAAAAGCCGCCATAGCCATCAAAGCAATTAATGATTTTTTCATAAAGATTTCCTCCTCATCACTCTTTTAAATATAGATGAACTTGCTATCAAAAGATGCATATTTTTCAAACAATATAGCACATAAATCCGCTGCGACCGCCTTTTTTTTTCGCAGTTTGTATTATATAGAAAAAAACACTTTTATGCAGAGCAAGACTTTTTTATTTTTGAATCATGACTCTCGGAAGAATCAACAAGCTTGAAACATTCGGCTCGGTCGATGGACCGGGCATTCGATTTGTCGTCTTTACGCAAGGCTGCCCCATGCGTTGCAAATTCTGCCACAACCCAGAAACTTGGGACTTCGGCACAAAAAGCGCTAACGGGACAGACAACGGCTCGTTCGAGATTTCCGCAGAGGACTTGCTGAAGAAGGCCATCCGCTACAAGCCTTACTGGGGAAACGACGGCGGCATCACTGTGAGCGGCGGCGAACCGTTAGCGCAAATCGACTTTATGATAGAGTTCTTCGAGGCCGCAAAAGCAGCCGGAGTCCACACATGCGTCGATACAAGCGGAGTTACGTTTAGACGCACCGGCGAAACGTTCGCGAAAATCGAACGACTTATGAAAGCGACAGACCTTCTGCTTGTCGATATCAAGCACATCGATGAAGATGCACACAAGGACCTCACAAGCCACAGCAACAAAAACATCATTGACTTTTTCCGCTACCTCGACAGCATCCACAAACCCATCTGGATTCGCCACGTGCTCGTCCCTGGCGGGAGCGACAACGACGAAGCACTCACTCGTACCCGCGACTTCATCCGCACACTCGGTAACGTCAAACGCGTCGAAGTCCTCCCCTACCACGCATTTGCACTGAGCAAGTACCAAGAACTCGGCATTGATTACGCTTTAAAGGACACTCTCTCGCCCACCGCAGAACGAGTCGCCAATGCCAACGAGATTCTCGAAACCGCAAAATACAACGGTTGGAAAGAGTAAAGACGCATGGATCCTATCGGCCCTATAGGCCTCCAGGATGACTGTTCTGAACAACATAAAAAAGACGAGGCACAAACCTCGTCTTTTTTAGTAATGGTTATTTTCAGCGAAAGATTAACCCTTGATGTTATCGCTCATACTGAACATCGGCATATACATTGCAATCAAGAGGCCACCGACGGCGCCACCCAAGAACACAATGATAAGCGGTTCAATCATACTCACCACGGCATCCACAGCGGCATCCACTTCTTCGTCGTAGAAGTCCGCGAGTTTCAAAAGCATGCCGCCCAAGTTACCAGTCTTTTCACCCACGCCTGTCATCTGAATCACCATGGGCGGGAAAATGCCCACTTCTTCCATCGGCTCGGCAATAGATTTACCACCTGCAATACCAACTGAAATCTTATGAATCGCTTTTTCGACAACCTTGTTACCCGCAGTTGAAGCCACAACCTTCAAGGCATCCATCACAGACACACCTGCATTCAAAAGCGTTCCGAGCGTTCTCGAAAAACCTGCCGTTGACGATTTAATCTGCAAATCCCCTAGCTTTGGAACTTTTAACATAAACTTGTCCATAGCAAATTGCGCCGCAGGTATTCGCATTATCATCTTGTACGCAAAAATAATGAGGATAAGCCCAATAAACAAAAGCGCACCATTATCTCGTATAAAGTCAGATATGCTCATCACCACTTGCGTCGGAGCAGGGAGTTCTGCATCAAGGGCAGCGAACTGTTCAGCGAACGTCGGCACCACGAACGTCATAAGTGCAATCACGACGAGAATACCGACAATGATAACCATGACCGGGTACGTCAACGCTTTTTTCACTTTACGTTTCAAGCGTTGGTTGTTTTCAAGCGTTTCAGCCAAACGAGCGAGAATGCCTTCAAGAATACCGCCCGCTTCACCAGCCGCCACCATGTTACAATACAAGGAGTCAAAAACTTTCGGATGCTGCGCAAGAGCATCGGCCAAAGAAGAACCTCCGTTAATCGATTGTGTTAGTTTATGCACAACGCTCTTGAGTTCCGGGTTTTCGCACTGCGCTTCAAGAATATTCAAGCACTGCAACATCGGAAGACCAGCCGAACACATGGACGAGAACATACGCGTAAAACGTGTAAGGTCTTCGGACTTGATACCAGAACCAATCTTGAGCTTGATTTCTGTCGGCTTTTTCTTTAAGCTTGTAATGACAAGACGGCGACGGAGCAATAGAGCTTCGGCTTCGGCCTTGTCCTTCGCTTCGAGAGACCCCTCAAAGTTGTTGCCTTGCGAGTTTTGCGCTTTATACAAAAATTCTGGCATAGGTTACACTCCTTCCTTTACGAACAACTGTTCAAGTTGGTCAGGACTTGAAGAACGAGCAAGAGCGTCAAAGCGGTCAATCTTGTGATTTTTGACAAGTTCACACAAGCACATGTTCATCGTGTTCATGCCGAACTTCTGGCCGATTTCAATCATGGATTCGATCTGGTGAACCTTGTCATCGCGAATCAGAGCGCGGATACCCGGAGTCACGTTCATGACTTCGTACGCCATCACGCGGCCACCGCCAATTTTAGGCAAAAGGGTCTGGCATATAACGCCTTGAAGCACGAACGAGAGCTGTGTACGCACTGTCTGCTGTTCACCCTTCGGGAATGCGTCAACCACACGGTTGATCGTCTGTACGCAAGAGTTCGTATGCAACGTTGCAAAAGTCAAGTGACCCGTTTCTGCAATCGTCAAAGCAGAGCGGATCGTTTCGAGGTCACGCATTTCGCCGATGAGCACCACGTCCGGGTCCTGACGGAGGGCCATCTTGAGGGCCTGGGCGAAGCTGTGCGTGTCACTACCGACTTCACGCTGGTTGATCATACAGCCTTGATGCTTGTGCAAGAATTCAATCGGGTCTTCGACGGTCAAAATGTGATCGTGACGTTCCTTGTTGATCTTGTCAATCATAGCGGCCAAGGTCGTCGATTTACCAGAGCCGGTTGCACCTGTCACAAGGACAAGTCCAGAGGGGCGAGTCGTAAATTCGGCCATGATTTTCGGGAGACCAAGGTCCTTGAACGTCTTGATATCAAGCGGAATAATACGGAGGGCGATCGCCACGCAGCCACGCTGCAAATAAGCGTTCGCACGAAAACGCGCAAGATTTGCAATACCGAACGAGAAGTCACATTCCTTCTGCTGCTCAAAAGTCTTTTTCTGAGCCTCATTCATCAAACTGTAAGTCATGCGCATGGTTTCGTCGGGTTTCAGCTTGTTTTCCCCGATGGGGGTAAGCTTACCGGAAAGACGAATAAGAGGAGGAGCACCGGCAGTAATATGCAAGTCGGAGGCCCCACGTTTAACCATTTCTGCTAAAAGATCTTGAATGTTATAAGCCATACACTAGAATATAATTTAAAAAGCCCGAAAATTTCATAAATTCTTTACATAATGCATTCATCCACTTATAAAATCGTAGCTTGGGTAGGGGCAATTCTTTTTATCGCGTTTGTTTTTTACGCGATTGGTTCGCAATCCCCCCAAAGCCGGAACTTCCCAGAGACGGTCGTGAACTTTACGGCAGATAACGTGACGGGTGGCAAATCGGACTATACCAGCGAGAAAGGAACCGCAACGCTCATCGTACTTACGGCATCCTGGTGTCCGGCATGTAGGGCGGAACTCCCCACCCTCAAAGAACTCCATGAAGAATTCGGGCCGAAAGGTCTCAAGATTCTGATGATTAACGAAGACGATTCCAAGAAGGTCGCACGCAAGTTCAAGAAGAGCTTAGGCATCCCATGGACGATGTTACATTGGAACTACGATGCAATCAAGGCTCTCGGCAATCCGGGAGTAATTCCAGTGAGTTACGTAGTCGATAAGGACGACAAGATACAGCACGTCGATGTCGGGATGCTAGACGAACACAGAGTAAGGCACGAACTCAAGAGACTGCTAGGGAAATAGGCGTGAGCAGTGAGCGATGAGCTATGAGGTCGGCACTCCGTGCCTTTGAGGGACGAAAGAGGTTTTAGGTAACAGGTTACAGGTTTCAGGGAAATATCACGTGCTTCGCACGTCTTTATAAAATGGCGAAGCCATGATTATTCACCTAACGCCTAACACCTAAACACCTAATCACGCAATCGGGCTTGGGAATAGTATCACGTCGGCGATTTCGTTTTTGCCGAGGGCGAGCATGAACAGGCGGTCGAGCCCAAGCGCCACGCCGGAACAGGCGGGCATTCCCGATTCAAGTGCCGCGAGGAAACGTTCGTCCAGCGGAGGCAGAGGCTTGTCCATCGAGCGGCGGATGTCCAAGTCCGCATTGAAGCGACGGCGTTGCTCCACGGCATCGGTGAGTTCCGTATAGCCGTTGCAAAGTTCCACCTGATTCACAAACAGCTCGAAGCGGCGGGCCCACATGCGGCCTTCGCTATCCGTATAAGTTTGCGCAAGGGCGGCCTGCGATGGCGGATAGTCCAAGATGAACTCAGGACCGTTGCTCGCGAGCGCGGGTTCCACCAGAAACACCATCATGTAATCCCACCACTCTTCGCGAGTGAGCGTTTCGCTGCCTACAGGCACAGGAACATCACGCGCAGTACAAGCGTCCGCAAAATCCGAAAGCTTTTCGCAGAACGGATCGACACCGGCATAATTTTTGAATGCGTCAATCCAGCGGGTGCGGCGTGCGTTTAGTTTAGTCCCAATAATTTCGCTCACGAGGTCTTCGACTTCGTCCATGAGCTTTTCTTGAGGCATGCCCACGCGGTACCATTCCACCATCGAGAATTCGTTGTTGTGGTGGCCACCGAATTCGTCCTTGCGGAACGACTTTGTAATTTGGAAAATGTCCCCGAAGTTCGCGGCAAGCAAACGCTTCATGTGAAATTCCGGACTCGTCATCATGAACCGCTTCGGGTCTTCAATTTCAAAGTAATCGAGCTGCGGGTCCGTTCCGCCATAAGCCGAAAGCACAGGCGTCTCGACTTCAAGCGCATTACGACGAACAAAGAAATCACGAACGCGCGCCATCAACGCTTGGCGCTGGACCCACGTTTCACGCGAACAGGTGGGCGCAAATGCACCCGACTTTAAATTTTCCATTTATTCAGCTCCGGCTACACAACGGACCGCAAGATAGAAACTCGGTTCCACCGTGATGGAACCAACGTCCTTGTCCGAAGCAAACATCGTACGGGCCTTGCCGCGGGAATCCGCATCGACATCGGCAGTCCAGAAGTAAGCACCCTCGCCCATCGTCGTGAAAATACCGCTCTTGTTGGCATAGCCGCCGAACATAGCCGTGAAGGCGTAATCGTCGCTGCCGTTGCTCTTGAGCTTGAGAGCCGCTTCGCGGGCGCCGCCAGCGTAATCTTCGAGCTTTTTCCAGTCCGCATCAGTCGCAAGATGGTAGCCATCCGGGCAAGCTTTCTTGGCCGCATCCTGCGTGTAAAGACGACCGAATGCCTTGCAGTTCGCGTCATCGCGGTCATAGCACAGCGAACCTTCAGGATCGTTATAATTCAAGTTCTCGACGAACCAATCGACACCGCCAATTTCCTTGACTTTATAAACTTGTTTGTCACGTTTGTCAACAAAGTTCTTGAACACCGGGCAACGCGTGCTGAAACCTTCGGCAGAAAGAATCGGATCCACCTTGCCTTTCCAAGCTGTGCAGAAGCGGAATAGCTGGCCCCCTGGGAGTGCAGACTTTTCGGCCTTGTGCTTCGCGGCCCACGTTTTCACGTAGTTCACACCCATCACTGCAGTATCGGGAATCGAAAGCACCTTGGCGTACTTGCTCGCAAGAACTGCATACGTCCCGGCATTTGACATCGGGGCCTTCCAGAAACCATCCGTAAGCCCGTTGCGAAGGCTTTCGAAAACAGGAGACGGCTTATAGACCTTGATCGTCTTATCCACCATCTGTTCCGGATTCTTTTTGCAGTTGACATCGTGACCGATAGCCATGAGGGAATTCGCATCGACCTTACATTGGGCAATACACTTTGTTCGTGCCGCACCCTTCTTGGGGCATGGTTTCCACACGGTCGTATCGACGCTCACGAGAGAGGGTTTTGCAAAAGCTTTTGTCTTGGTTGCAGCCTTAGCCACTTCGTCAAGCGTCTTGAGAGCCTTTGCACTCCCCTTCGCACCATCGGCAAGTAAATAATTGATGACTCCCGTGCACGCATTCGCCGCATTCGCCATGCCGCAAACTTTTGTACCAAATCCATACGCAAACTGGGACGGACAAGCCGCAAAAGCGTCATCCGGCATCTGCTTGAAAATTTTCCCGTAAATATCGGATGCAGTTTTCGCAGACATTTTGCCGCAATAAATTTCTTCCATTTCGCCAGAATTAACAATCTTCTTGACTTTTTTCCAATTGTTAGAATCGACAGCCTTGCGGAGCGCTTCCTGAGCAAACGCCCCCTGAACCAAAACAGCGGAGCAAATCAAGCCCGCCAAGAACAACTTCTTCATCTTTTCCTCTTTTAAACGTTCATCAAATAGTTTAAATATATTACGAATTATAACCAATACTTAACGCAGATGCAAAAAAATTCTTGCACACTAATAATATTTTACTATTGCTAGCCACCCATTAGTTAGGTTTTCTATCTTTGGCACCATGTTTAATGCAGAACTCACACGCAATGAATTCCCGATGCTTGTCGCCGGCGACAAGGAGCAAAAGCCCCTCGCCTTTTTGGACAGCACCGCCACGACACAAAAACCCGCCTGCGTCATCGATGCGATGGACGATTTTTACCGCGAGCATTACAGCTCTGTAAAACGCGGCGTTTACCGTTTGAGCGCCCGCACCACGGAAGCGTTCGAAAAGACGCGCAAGGACATTGCGAAGTTCATCAATGCAAAATCCGAAGACGAAATCGTGTTCACCCGCGGCACCACCGAGAGCATCAATCTCGTGGCATGGAGCTACGGGCGCAAGTTCTTTAACGAAGGCGACGAAGTTTTAATCAGCGCCTTGGAACATCACGCGAACATCGTGAGCTGGCAACTCGTTGCCGAAATGAAAGGCGCCAAAATCAAGGTCATCCCGGTCAAGGACGATGGCGACTTAGATTTGTCCGCACTCCCCAACTTGCTCACGCCCCGCACCAAGATGGTCGCTGTTGCTCACGTAAGCAACTCCGTCGGAACCGTGAACCCGATTGAAGAAATCATCGCCACGGTGCGCAAGCTCGCCCCGCAAGCAAAGGTGCTGATTGATGCCGCCCAGAGTTCTTCGCATATCAAGATTGACGTGCAAAAGCTCGACTGCGATTTTCTCGCATTCAGCGGTCACAAGATGTACGGCCCGACCGGCATCGGCGTGCTTTACGGCAAATACGATGTGCTCGACAGCATGCCACCTTATCATGGCGGCGGCGAAATGATCAAGAACGTGACATTCGAAAAGACGACTTATGCTGACGTTCCAGCTCGCTTTGAAGCGGGAACGCCCGCCATCGCCGAAGTCATCGGCCTCGGGAAAGCGGTGGAATGGCTGAACGAAAAAGGCCTCGACAACATCCGTGAACACGAAGCGCAAATCACGCAGTACGCCTTGAATCAGCTCGCCGAAATCCCGCAAGTGAAGATTCTCGGGAACCCCAAGGAACGCGGTGCGCTCATCAGCATTACGTTGGACGGAATTGCCGTCGGCGATGCCGCGATGATTCTCGACGAAGAAAACGTGGCCGTACGCAGCGGACACCATTGCGCGCAACCGGTGATGGACCGCTTTGGACTCGACGCCACGCTCCGCCTGAGCTTTGGCGCCTACACGCTCGAACGCGACATCGACCGATTTGTTGCGGGAATTAAGAGAGTGATTAGGCTGTTCGCTTAGACAATCACACCATTAGAAAAGCCTCCCCAGTGAACTCAAAGGGGAGGCATTTTTTATTTAAACCGTAACTAGAAACTAGTCTTTAATGCAGCGAACTGCAAAAGCACTTCTCATATCTGCAGAAAGGACATCCGTCCTAAAGACAGCAGTCAAAACCAGCACATACGCGTTTGTTTCATCCACCATCGAAGAAGACCATAAGTCTCCGTACTCGCCTAACAAATCGTAAACTCCATCAGCTGTTCTTCGTCCCGAGGGAAGTGCAGAAAATTCGTAATCGTCCGTGCCGTTACCGCTATCTTTCCAACCACTCTTCGCCTTGAGTTTCGGTCCAGACGTGTACTTGCCACCCAAAGCTTCAATTAATGTTTCAAATTCTTCTTTAGACGGAAGATGCCAGCCTTGAGGACAAATTCCCTGCACTGGATAAGTCGGAGCACAAGTTGTTGAGCCATAACCACAACCCTTGCCGTTTGTACTTAAACCGCCCAAGGTATCCATAATGCCCGCCCATGTATAAAGACGACCATACTTGTCGCAATTCGAGGCAGATTTATCATAACAGAAACTATGATTCACCTGATAATTGAGGTTTTGCGCCATCCAAATTTGATTTTCCACCTTGACAGCACCATATGTTTGCCCATCACGATAGTCTACAAAAGTAGGTTCAAACGCTTCAACAACCTTGCTGCTACTGGATTCGCTCGAAGAGCTATAAGTTTCAACAACAGAAGAGCTAGATACTCGGGAAGCAACTGAGCTTGATGACTTATCATCATTTCCATCAGCGCTATTCACTGATTCGCAGGCCATGAAGAATTGCGAACAAAGCGCAATAATTGGAATAAGTTTTTTCATAATTAGACTCCTTTGGTTAATATGGTCTCAAATTACAAAAAATGATTTTTTAAGACCTTATTATTAACGCAATTTTTTAAATGTTTTATAATTTTATCCTTAATTGCGCTATTTTATACCTCAAAATCAGATTTTACAGCGAAGCTTTCCCCTGAACTTATTTTTGAATCACAAAACAGCTCTACAACCCTAATCGACGACCGTAATGGTCATCTTTATTAGTGATTTCGTCTAGCATATATTCTGCTATAAGCTCGGATGTTTTGAGATTGTCGGGCATATAGCGTAACTTTTGGCTAACGGCTGTAAAATCGCTAATAGACACTTCGTCTTGTTCAAAAATTACCTTGGGGCAGTTGCCGCCGAAAAATTCATTCCATATTTTCTTGACTTGTGATGTTTCAAGGTAATCAAAGCCCAGCTTAAATTGAAAACGCCGTCTTATGGCTTTGTCGAGAGAGCGTTCGTAGTTTGTTGCGGCAATAAAAAGACCGCTAAACGAATCCATTTGGCAAATGAACTCGTTGACTTGCGAAACTTCCCACTGGTGCTGAGCATCATCACGTTTTTCTAAAAAACTATCCGCTTCATCAATAAATAGAACAGCATCGTTTTGCTCGGCCTCCACAAAAATATCACGAATGGCCTGTTCTGTTTCGCCGACATGACTGCCTAGAATATCGCTTGCGCGTTTCACGATGATGTCGCGATGCAAAATTTCATGAGCGATGTAATTCGCAAACGCCGTTTTTCCTGTTCCCGGTGGACCATACAATAATACATTCAGATTTTCACGCTGACCGTTTTCTTTGCTTTGTTTAAGCTTTGCATCGAAATTCTGCAACAACGGAATCGCATAGCGGAGAGGTTTATTTATGCCATTTGAAAAGTGGATGAAGTCTTCGCGGAAAGAATTTTTCATATAAGAATTCGGCTTCTCGATTTTTATATCCAAAAGTTTTGCATGTGATGTCGCAACTTCGCGAATGATTTGTTGAGGCTCTAAATTCGCGGTGTTGCCGTGAGCGCTTTCAGCAAGTCGCTTTGCTGCCCGAACAGCAAGCGTTGCGCTCCCCACCATTACGGGCACTTCCGTCGCAATTTTTTCCACAGCCGGCACGTCCATCATGGATTCTGCATTTTGCACCTTTAGCACGGAGTGCCAAATTGCGATACGCTCATACTTTCCGAAAGTCGAAAACTCAATGGAATAATCGAATCGACGGCGAGTACTATTCTCGATGGATCGAATATTATTTGTAATCCAGATGACTGGAACTTTTAGATTTTCAAACAGGATGTTGAGATGCCCCTTTTCTGCCTTGTTTAGAACCAAATCAGCTTCGTCCATCAAGATGATTCCACCACTTTTTTCACATTCCCATTCTGCAAGCAATAACGAACGTAAACGATGATGTAGCAAAGTTTCTTCGTTCATGGATTCATCACCAATGCCAACAGAAATCAAGGGAACATTCAATTTCTGCGCTAGCGCTTTTGCGAGTTCCGTTTTGCCAGTCCCCTCTCTTCCGTAAAAAAGAATGTTGAGAGCGGTTCCTTTTGTATGAGTTTGTAGCAAATGAAATACAAACATGGCGTGCGAATTTTGCGAAGCGGTCTGTTCAAAAGAAACTATCGGAGGTTCCGCAGGCTTGTAATTTATGATTCGAGAAACATCAGAGAATCCATGCAAGAAATCAAAAATATCACTCGCCAAGAAAAGTTCCCGTCGTCGAGCGACAGACTCGTTGCCTTTTTCAATATCTTCCATCTGTACGATATGGAATTTTATAAGAGCACTATCTTTAGAACATAATTCGTAAAGTGCCGTAGGAGCAAGCCCTGCGATATCAGAAACACGTTCAAAAGAACCTTTTGCCTCGGCATCAAAATATTTCTTTAAATTGCTGAATCGTATTTCTAGTTTGAGGCCCATGTTCTTATGCCCTTTGAGCCATAAATAAAGCACCAATTCTATAGCTTCGTCAGACAAATCGAATAACCGCTTCAATTCAAAAACTCGCTGAAACGAAACATCGGATTCATCGCAACCTTCGGCAATCCGTTCCAATGAGCATTCTCGAATAATCTGCACAAGAATCTTACGAGAAAGTTCGCCTTCGTTTGCATAATAGGCGAGCATCGAAAATAAGCCATCGGCGAATCGGCGATCACGGTTTTCGTGATATGCGTACATCAATTCTTCGGCGTTATAACATTGGCCATCAATTTGTGTTTTGCACGATGAGGAAAAATTGATTAAATCACGCGATTCGTAAATTCGATCAGCAAATATGCCTTTGTATTTTTCTTGCATGTAGGATTCGCAAAAAATTCTGCAATTGCCATCCGGATGATTCTGCATAAATCGGCTCCAGAATTCCATGATTTTCAAGTCTATAAAAGACATCCGTTCATCACGAGCAATCGGAGCGGCGGATTCTTTTGCAAGCGATTCGACTTTTTTCGCGAAGTAATTTTCTTTAGTATTTTCTGAATGTAAACTCATGGGCATAACCTCTCGTTACGCCCATATATAAAAACACCGCACGACAACTAATGACGTGCGGTGGGGGCTCTCAGAAATTATTTCAAGAAAGTTTTGATTCTTCCGTATATCAAATCTCGATATAATGATTTATCACCCTTCATTCGACCCATAAAATAAGAAGGATGATATGTTCTTATTATTAAGCTATCATGTAGAGGGTTTGAGTCATCTATAATTTCAAATTCAGCAAGTTGTTCTTCTCGGAAAACCGGATCAAGGTTTTTGCGAATTATTTTTTGAGAATCTAATTCTGTACCTAGTGCATATTTTGCAAAAATATCATCATTTTTATTTCCTATCAAAGCAAGAACAATTCGAGGCTGAATTATTTTCATGACTTGATACACAAAGTCTTTTTGTATAGCAATAACCTGATTTGCAAGGGCACGATCTTGAGAAGGTTTTCCGTTTTTCGTTTTCTCATTCCTTTTGCATCTTTCCACACAAAACAAGTTCATCCAACAATGAGACAATTGATCATTTTTACAAATATATCCACCAAATATATCTTTATACAAATTTCTAGAAAAAGCCCAAAATTTCCCTCGATAAGACGGAACCTTATCCCTAACGAAACAATTATATCCATTTAAACATTCTTTATAAACATCTTTTTGCTCTGAGCATCGAAAATGACCAAGCCAACTATTTGTTTCCTGTCCCAATACTACCACTTTATTCTTGAAGTATTCTTCAGATATCCGAGGAATCAATGGATAAGAATACCAATCTTCTGCTTTTATTTTATTAAAAGTACTATAGGCTAATTCTAAAATATCTTTTTGAATTTTGTCAATATCATTCATGTTTATACCTCTTATCTGTTCAAAATATACACTGAAAAAACGAATAAATCACATCGCCAAGAAATTCATCACTAATTTCACCATCGTTTCTTTTTCTTCGGGTTTGCTTTGGGCGATAAGTAGCGTGATTGCCACCAAGGCCGCATCGCTGATTCTTTTTACAATTTCACGTCTTTCCTCAAAAATCAACCATTCCCACTTATAAAGCATGTTATTTCGCATTAAGAACCACAAGAAAATATATGCTGCAATACGTTTATTGCCATCTACAAAGGAATGATTCTTGACAATAAGATACAGAAGCATCGATGCCTTTTCTTCAAAAGCCGGGTAGAGTTCCTTACCATCAAAAGTCTGATAAATCTGAGCAAGAGAACTCTTGAAGGAATTGTCCTTTTCCATCCCGAAAATATCACTATCATTGTATTCTTTTTTAAGGAACGCAATCGCTTCTATAGCATCATCATAAGTTATGGGTTCTCCAGAGGTTCTAGATCCTTCCTTAAATTCCAACTGCTGATGATCATAGCGATCTAACGTTTCCAATGCCGATGAGAATCCATAGATTATATCCAAGCTGATATCGCTTTTTTCATCATTTGTCATATTACACCTCTTTTTTTGAGGTAATATAGCACCGTCACACGACAATTACTGTCGTGCGCTATTATCGTTGTTTTTAAGGTTCAAAATTTCATAGCAAACCATCGTTTGCTAAATAAAGAATTTTGTCAACGACTGTTTGCAAAATTTCACAAGTTTTACTTTTCAAAAGATTTTGCTTGTATATTGGTTCTCCTAAAATAAATGGAGAACACACTATGGCAAATAAATTTGCTCACGATCCTTATGTTCGTTCAGTGCTAGTTGCCATGTTCCGTTGGGGCAAGACAAATCCAGCTTAAACCATTTTTTCGATCTTAATCTCAGGTGCATGTATAAAAATAAAATCTTATCATCATCATACATCCCCCAAAACAATTGCTTATTGTATGCAGACAACTTTTTGTTAGCGAGATCTAATAATTTTTCGCACTTTTTCCTGTCTTGAGGCAGAGCATTCATTACTTCCTCAGCCTCCATCAGAAGCCAGTATTTATCAATACTTTTATCTAAAACTCTTTTCATAAAGAGACTCCTTGTAAAACAATTTATTTAAAACAAAAGCCTCAATCTTATAGGATAGCATGTTTTAGTCAAAGGCTGTAGGAACGCCAGTTTGTCGATAGAAGCAATCTTTTAGTAAGACATTCCTAATTCCCATTATAGCTTTTTTTTTATGTTTTTCAAGGTACTTGCCCTTTTTTTAAGTAAGACCTAGTTCAGATGAAGTCTCAACTGCGATTGGGCAAAGACAGAAACGCAAATAAAGCCAGCTCCCCATTGAAAGAAGCTGACTTTTGCCTAGAACCAAGAAAAATGGCAGACCGCTTAGCGGTTCCAAAAGTACAAGGCGGCATTCTCAAGCGTTCTAATCATCGGCTTCGCCAAAATCCTCAAAATCGAAGCTTTCCTCCCAATCTGGATCTTCCTTGAGGCCCATGGTCTCCTCATAATCGTCAGGACCATAGCCCCAATCATCAGCACTCCCTGCAAAAGAATCTTCCTCGTTTTCATCATCGAAATCGTTTACAGAGTTGATCTTTGGATTAATCATTTTAGCCTCCCTGTTGAGCGTTAATCCGCCCTACATAAAGCAAAATGCGTGCCAAAACGCGAAAAAACGATATTTCGCCCAAAAAAGCATTTTTTATTCATTCCAGAATTAATTTCCGACACGCACTCTTTATCAATTAGAAAATATTTTCCTATTTTAAGAAAAAAAATTCCAAATAGTAGTGTATAGTGTATATAGAGAGAGAAAAAAATGAAAAAGAACTTAGTGACCTGGATGGCCAAGGCTCGAGACCCAGAATTTCTGGAAAACGTAATCTACGCGTTAGAAAAAAAACAAAATGAAGAGATTAATAAGATTTACTATCTCTTTACAGAAGGAAAAGCAGAACAAGCCAAACTTAAAAAAGTAAAGAACCACTTCGGCAAGAAAATAATAGAAATCCCCATAAAAATAAACGATCCAACAAGCCATTCGGAATTACTTGAAAAGGTTCAACAAGCTTTAGAACCGCATCTTCCCGAAATAGGTTTCACCTGCGTAAACATTTCCAGCGGAACTCCCGCAATGAGCACGATATGGATTGTCCTGAAAATGGTTGATTTCTTTAGAGGACGAGCACAATTCTATTCAGCACAAAAAGAAAAGCCTAGTCTGCAAGAACCATGCATTCCTAAAGAAGAACAAGACATTCGAAAAGTTGATTTTGAAGCACCTTCTTTTTTGAAATTAGTCAGAGAAAGAGAAGAACAACTTCATTCTCAGGAGCCATTAGACCCAGGCACAGCAAAATCTCCCGCAAGAAAAAAGATGCAAATTGCTTTAGACGCATTCGCTCAAATGTGGAGCCCCAGCGTGCCGCTTTTTTTGAGGGGTGAACGAGGAGTCGGAAAAACATATGCCGTAGAAAATCTTTTAGCCACTCAAAAAAACATAAAACCAAATAAGGTCATTTCTTTAGTTTGCAGCGTACTCGCCGACGACTCACGCCTTGCGGAGGATGAATTATTTGGACATGTCAAAGGAGCTTTTACAGGAGCAATCAATGACAAAAAAGGATTGATCGAAGAAGCTGACGGTGGCATTCTTTTTTTAGACGAAATACAAGATATGCCTAGAATTGTCCAACGAAAATTGCTAAACACCATAGAAAAGGAGGATCATCCGTATTTAAAAATAGGAGGTGTCGAACAAAAGCATGCAGGAAATGTTTTGCTTGTCTTCGCTTCTAATTTACCGGATGAAGAATTAAGAAAAGTTCTGTATCCAGATTTTTATGACAGAATTAGTTATCTCCCTATTTTTATACCGCCATTGAGAAACTGTCCTGAAGATTTGCACAACGACTGGGCAAAACAATGGAAAATCGCAAGAAAGGAAGATTCTTTGGTACCGGAGGAAGCCCCTTGGAACAAGGATATAGAGGATTTTTTGGTAAAATCAGGATTGCCTGGGAATTTTAGATCTCTAAGAAAGTTAGCCCTTTATTGGAACGCGTGGTACGGAAAAAAGAACTTTGAACAAATAAAAGAGGAAATAACATTTTCCGACTACAAACCGAGTAGAGCTTTGACCTTGGACAACGTCAAAGAAATATTAGGAGAAACCACCATCAAGGTGGACTCCGTCCACAAAGAATTTGACATTTGCAACTTTCCGGAATTCCACGACATTTCCTACGACGAAGCGGTAAAAAAATTCAAGAAAATCTTCTCTGAATGGGCAATAAAAAAGTATGGATCAAAAGAAAATGCAGCCCGAGAATTGAACTGTTGTTCTAAAGCCCTTGGAAATCAGTGATTTCCTCATCGTCCTCTACATCATCATCATCGATATTTAAGCTTTGCAACCAATCACTATCCGGCTTAACAATAAGCCTAGCATCTTTATACGCCATTTGCAATGTGAGAATAGTTCGTAATTCGTAATAATCGTCGTGTTTAGACAACACTATTGCAGCATCAGCTTTATTTGAATCTTGCAAGAATAGCGGCAACAACATTGTAATGCATTTGAATCTTGGATAATATATCGGAACCGCGATTTTAAAATTTGTTTTCACTTTTTTTTCAATTTTTTCGACACCTTCTTTGATACGTTCAAAGATTTGATTGCAAATATTATGCTCACGTTCCAAATAACATCTTAAGTTATTATACAATTCAGATTTATTCTTGTAACCATCAAAATCTACAGCATATTGCCTTAAAAAAGGCAAGGGAAGCCTATCACAATTTGTTATAACAATGTGCTCGTTGAAATCGTGAAAAATCTCAAGATCGCCATTATATACGAGATTTTCAAGGCTATCATAAAATCTCGCTGGCTTAGGCAAATTCCTGCCAAACGCATCCCTAGCAATCCTTAATCCAGCATCAGTTTCACTGCAGACAAACTGATCAAACTTCCAACTTTGAAATCCGTTCCATATTTTTTTGAACATCGCATAAATTGGTTCGCAATGATGATCAAATAATCCCGTATTGAAAAGCAGTGCGTCTCTCTTTTTAGAAAGCTTTATCTTATCATTTTCAGGATTATTGTTGGAAGTATCTTCAATTAAAAGTCTTTTGAACGATTGATTTATATAATTATCAAGTATTACATTTTTTCGTGAATAGATTGAATTTTTAAAAGACCAATTTTCATCTTGAGCCAACAAGGCAAGGTCGTCAATTACTTTTGCATAACCTTCGGCATCACCAAAATCGGCTAGATAGTATAAAGGTCTCCTACAAGGTTTCCTACGCTTAAAACAATCTCTTTCATCCCTCTCAATAAGATCCAACAAATATTTACTATCATAACGACCATTTTTTTCAGCTACACAATACACAGGCTTTGGCATTAACGGAGCTTTCTGACACGAATCATTCTTATTAGTGTCGGCAATAGCAAATTTTCGGCTTTCATTGGTCATATTTTTTTCCATCGATTTAGCCATTTCAACGATTTCTTTTCCACTCATTCTAAAAATATTTTTGGAGGGCACTGAAGATTCCTGCTTTATCTCTAATAAATTCTTCTGATAAGAAACATTTTCTATCTTTTTATTTAAATCATCTTTAGGCGTTTCTTCCGTCAGATTATTTTTCGTTCTCGCTATAGCAGTTTGCGAATTTTTCTGTTTTGGGGTATACAAGCCCGCATAGGAGTGATTTTCATCCGCATCGATTGAATTTACAGCAGACTCACTTTTGATATTACGAAGTTCTTCTAAAGCTGCTCTATGAGATACAACAATATATTTTCTAGCTTTATTGAGTCTAATAATCCTAAGATCTAAAGTCTGTCTAATTAGAGAATTAACATCAGGAATCAGAAATAAGTTCATCTGACTTATAGGCAAAAAGGCTTCTACACCAAAAAGATCTATAACCAAGCCACCCTTGATTCGTCTGGTAACAGTTCCTTGAACAATTTCATTTTTTTCGAAAGAAGCATCGATTCGATTCCACGAGCGAATAAAGTCTGCATTCTGATTTGAAAGGATGAGGTGTCCATCTTCATCCTCAATTTTTTCACCAAAAGCTTCTATTTCAGAACCAATTTCGATAGTGTCTGTTTTTTGGGAATTCTTTGTGCTCTCGTTTGTTTTAGAAATATCAAACTCAGTACTCGTTTTTGAGTCCATGCTGTTGGCATCTTGTTTTTGAAACTCAACCTTTTCTGCATTTTTACACGCAGAAGAAGGTTTCGCCATATCAGCATTGACTTCTTTTTGAGGGCCTAAAGTAGAAACTCCAACATGTTCAACTTTTTTATTTTTTTTCACAACAATGTGCACGATCTTGGTTATAACGGCAAGTGCAGGTATTATCGCTTTTAGCATTCATAGCTCCTTATGACAGCATCATTTTTTCAATATAGTCTTAACTTCCTGAATATAGCAACATTATCGAAAAAATTGATACATTGAAGTAGTCCTAAAACATACTCAAATTATCTTTCCTAATTTTTTAGGGATTCACAATTCTTTTGAAATCGCCACACACACTCGCTTTGGGGAATTAAATAATTTAGAGTTTCCTAATATAAGGATTTTACGTTTCTTGTACGAGCATATCTAATTTTTGCTTTCGGTATCTTTCAAAAATTTTGCCGATTTCGATTGAAAGCCAAGAGCAAAGCCCAAACTTATGTCAAAAATGCTTTTACCTTATAAAAACCTCTTTTTTTGTTCTTACCAATATAATCAAATTTTAACAGAGTGGGAGGAGCTACAATACACTTTTGCAAAAAACAATCCAAAGATCTTAAATTTTCCCGTTTTCATTTAATACGGTTCTTATTCCATTTGAATAAAATTTCCGTTTTGCAATGATTTTCCAAAACGCTTGACCTCTTGCGACTCCAAACAGAGCAAAATAGATTAGGAAAGAACATCTTACAGGAATTCTTTTGAGCCAAGGAGAAACACATGTCTTGGAATATATCTGTATATGCAGAACGGTACGTAGATAGCACATGGCATTATGTCATGCCTTTAAACGACAATTTTAAATGGCTAATCAGCGATGAATTTTTCGACTACCTTCAACATCTATCTGCCGAGGACTACAAAGACGTGTCTAGCGAATTGAAATCGCGGTATAAAAACTCCGATAACGACAATTTGTTTAGGTTCTGTACAGTCAAAGTAACAACACCAACAGAAATGCAGGCCTATGCAAGTTCGCTAATAGACAAGAACATCAACATCAAAAAGACTATTTGGGCGGCCCTCGGTCTCCCCGAGTATACCGATGACGAATACGAGGACATTCTCGACGATAAATACGGTGCCGATGGCAACATTGACCCTAATTGGGACCCGTTGACGCACCCCGTTGCTAAGGAACTTTTTTCCAAATTGCAAGAGGCCGACTTTGGTATGGCCAAGGGATACAGAATTCTCGGAATGCTAGACGTATTGGACTCCAGTTTCGACTTTGGTGAAAAAATACGCCTCATATTGATAAGGGACAGCTAATCTGTTCACCTCAATCACGACACGATTTTGGTGTATTTTTTCTGAAAATCGCAAAAGACGCAGTCTATTGAGCAAACATTGACATCGCAAAAAGCATACATTTAGAGAGTTATACTGCAAAAAAGTTCTTATAATTCTCTAAATCTCACTTTTTTTAGCACATTTAGAGAGTTATAGCGTGTTTTTTGTTATATTAATACCAAAAGGAGGCCAAAAATGTTGATTGGTCGGTCAAAACAGCAGCAAGAGCTCCGTTCTCTCATTGATTGCAAGGAATCACAGTTTTGTGCCGTCTATGGAAGACGACGCATCGGGAAAACCTATTTGATTCGCGAGACCTTTAATTACCATTTTACATTCCAGCACACTGGCCTCGCAGATCAGCCTTTAAAGAAACAGCTTGCATCGTTCAGAGATTCGCTGGTTGCTGCTGGTGCAGATAAACAACCTGTACCAAAAAATTGGAGCGAAGCTTTTATCGCCTTGCAAAATCTCTTAACACAATCTGAAGACAAAAAGAAAATCATCTTTATTGATGAACTTTCATGGATAGACACTCCAAAATCAGGCTTTGTCAGTGCACTGGAGCATTTCTGGAATGGATGGGCCACAGCTCGTAGAGAACAAGACATAGTTCTCATCGTTTGCGGAAGCTCAACGTCTTGGATTACAAGTAAAATTATAAACAACCACGGTGGATTGCACAATCGACTGACCTGTTCAATTCATCTTGAACCATTCACACTTGGAGAATGCGAAGATTTCGCAAAGGTCGCCCAACTCGGTTTTTCGCGGGTAGATATAGCCAACGCTTACATGATATTTGGTGGAGTCCCTTTTTATTGGAGTCTTCTAAAACGTGGTGAAAGTCTTGCTCAAAACATAGATCGGCTTTTTTTTGCCAAGGACGCCAAACTGAGAAATGAATATCACGAAATGTTCGCATCCCTCTTTAAAGATGCCACGCCGCATCTTAAGGTTCTTGAGGAATTGTGCAAGAAAAAAGCGGGGTTGACACGAGAAGAGCTAGCAGAAAATCACAATATCAAAAATGACGGGGTACTCACCAAAGTTTTAGAAGAACTGGAATTATGTGGTTTTGTTCAGAGATATCACAAAATAGGGCAAGAAAAAAAAGGTGCGATTTTTCAAATTATTGACAATTTCGTATTGTTCCACTTTAGGTTCCTCGCCAACAAAAAAATTAGCGACCAAAATTTTTGGAGTAAGTCGTTCAACAAGCCTCTACTAAACACATGGTTTGGCTTGGCATTTGAGAGACTTTGTTTACAACACCTTGAGCAAATCAAAAAAGCTCTTGGAATTTCGGGAGTTATTACAAATACAGCATCGTGGTTTACCGTAGCAAAGAAAGACCAACAAGGGGCTCAAATTGACCTTATCATTGATCGCGATGACGGGATTATAGACCTCTGCGAAATGAAATATTCAAAGGACAAGTTCTCCTTGAATAAGGATGATTACAATAATATAAAGCATAAAAGAGAAAGCTTTGTAAGTAGCGTCAAAACAAGAAAGGCTATTCAGATTGTATTGATAACTTCGTTTGGTGCACAACATAACGATTACTACAACGAACTCGTACAAAACGAAATAACGTTGGACGATTTTTTCAAATAGCCTTTACGTCCATAAAATTTGTGCGACCAAAGCCTGCTCCGAATATTCCATTTGCATAAAGATTCCCAATCAGGTCGAGAATGACGAGGGTGAACATGGTTTCAATTGTTTAATATAAAATTATCATACGACAATTACAATCGCGTAGCGTTCGTTCCCCAAAAAACTTTCAAAAAACAAATCAACAGGCGACATCTATTGTCGTCTACTTTTTATATATTATAAAGTGATTCCAGGAGATTTTATGGCGGATTTGACTCGTGGCGAACGCATGGTGCGTATTTTTGTGTTCCTGTTGGCACACTACAATAACCGTTATTCCGTAACGGAAATCATGCATAACACGGAGATTCCCGATGGGGATTTGCGGAGCGTGCAACGCGATATGTTGGCACTTATCGAGATTCCCGGCGGATATATCGAACGCCATACGGAATACAGCAAGATTTATTATCAGGCGAATGTTCCGAAAGCAGACAAACTTGTGTTCCCGGAATTTAGCGATACATTATTGCATCTGGTTTTCTTGAAGCGTATTGCGAATATTTATCCGGCCTCGGCTTCGCTTGTTACCGATTTGACTGCACAGATTAGCGGGAACCTCCCGAAGAAATCGCAAGACACGCTTTCGCAACTTTCATCGGCGTTGAGCAACCGCATTGTTTTTATGGGGTCGGCTCCTGGAGTGGACGAGAACTCAACAAAAAACTTGTACACAATCCTGCGGGCGATTCGCGAACATCGCAAAGTTCAAGTGCAATACACGGACAATTGGGGCAATGTAACGGACAAGCCTCGCGTGCCGTTGATGGTCGTTGTGCATCAGGGCGATATCTACATTGGATGCGTATCGCAGAGCCATCCGGGAGCGACATACGCTTTAAAGCTTTGCCGTATTGAATCCGCAAAACTCACGCGTGAACAATTTGTAGAAAATCCAAAAGATGTCGAATCGTTGCGAGCGAGAATCCGTTCGGGAGGACTTTTGCTCGGGGAGCAATCTCCGAAATCCGAAGAAGTTGTCATCAAGTTCCAAAAGCAGATTTGGAATACGCTCAAGGAACGTCCTTATCATCAATCCATGCGTATCGAGGAACGCAAAAATGATTTGCGCGTGACAATGAAGGTCGAGGTAAACGAGATGCTTAAGCAATGGGTGATGTTCTTTGGGAATATCGCGACGGTGGAAAAGCCGCAAATATTGCGAACAATGATTCTTGACACAGCAAGACAACTCGTTCAGAAGTACGAGTGATTTTTGGCGGAATTTAATCATTTTAGCAACATTCCGCCAAAAATAGATTGCATTTTTGGCGAAATTTGATTATTTTTATCAAAAACCGCCAAAAACGAGGTACGTATGGCTTTAGTCGGAAGAAAAAACGAGCAATCGGAATTGCTGCGTCTGCTAGATTCGGAACAGGCCGAATTCATTATGGTTTACGGACGCCGCCGAGTCGGCAAAACGTATTTGATTAGAGAAGCCTTCGAAAACAAGTTTGCGTTTTACATGACCGGCATGAACGGAGTTGGCCTTTCTGAGCAACTGCAAAATTTCAGTTCATCACTTGTACTGGCCTCTGGCAACAGCAATATTCCAAAACCCGAAAGCTGGTTCGATGCATTCGAGCAATTACGAAATTACTTGCAAAATTTGGATGCTCCTAAAAAAATAATTTTCTTAGATGAACTACCTTGGATGGATTCAAAAGATTCAAAATTTTTATCGGCTCTCGAACATTTTTGGAACAGTTACGCATCAGCAACAAAAAACATCAAGTTAATTGTGTGCGGTTCAGCCGCATCGTGGATGGTCAAAAAAATAGTAGAAAACCATGGTGGGCTTCACAATCGAATCACATATAAGCTAAAACTCAATCCTTTTGATGTTACAGAAACAAAAGCTTTTCTTGAATCGAAAAATATCTATTGGGACAATAGAACTATTTCGGAATGCTACATGGCTTTAGGGGGAATTCCGTATTATTTGAACCTATTGTCCTCTAAATTAAGTCTTGCACAAAATTTGGATGCTTTGTTTTTTTCTGAAACAGCGCTTTTGGATGGGGAATTCAAAAGCCTTTACGCATCTCTTTTCTTACATAGTGAAGAATACACAGCCATCATTGAAATTCTTTCACGTAAAAAAGTCGGATTTACGCGAGACGAAATCATTTCTCAACTAAAAGTTAGCGATGGCGGCGGCATCACGCGCAAGCTTACCGAACTGGAACAGTGCGGATTCATCCGAAAGTACAAAGCTTTGGGTAAAGTAACGTACTTATACCAACTCATTGATTTTTATAGTTTATTCTATTTCAGTTTTTTAGAAAAGGGAAAAGATTACGACAAAGACACTTGGATGCACTTGCAGAATTCAAGCACATACAAAACTTGGTGTGGTCTTAGCTTTGAACGTTTCTGTATCGCCCATGCAGAAAGAATAAAGTCAATTCTTGGAATCAGCGGAATCAGCACCAAGACATATAGTTTTTATTCACCCGAAGCACAAATAGATATGGTCATAGAGCGTGGCGATAGGGTCGTAAACTTATTTGAAATGAAATATACAGATTTAGCTTATTCTCTAGATAAAAAAGATGCAGCAAGCCTAGAAAATAAAATGCTTTGTTTACAGTCAAAACTGAAAAAGAGGCAAAGCATCATGAATATTTTAGTAACAACAAGCCCGATGAAACAAAGTCCTTATTCATCAAGGCTAATCCAACGCAACATCACTCTTGATGAAATTGTAGAATAAAGTAGTCTATTGCTCATTTACAATTTTTTACTTTATCCTATCTCCGCAGAATTCCTGGCGGCCGCATTTTTTGCAGTGAGCTCCCATCCAAAGCGTGTCGAATTGTTCGATGGCGGCTTCGACGATTTGCGGGTCGTTGGTGAGGATTCCCGCTTCGAAATTGCGGCGCAGGGAACTTTTCATGCCGATGCCGGCACCTGTCAAATTTGCAGAGCCGATGTAGGCGGTTTCTAAATCGAAGATGATCATCTTGAAATGGACTCGCGGGCACATGACGCGTTCCAAGTCCGTCGCAAGAATGCGGTAACGGTCGAAATCTTCACGGAAGTTCGGGCCGGGTTCTTTGGCATGCACGAGCCGCACGCCGACACCGCGTTTGAGGAGAGACGCGAGCTGTCCGAGCAACGGCATCGTTTCACCGTCCTGTTTTACATACACATCCTTGATGTCGGCGGTTCCAATCCAAAGTGTTTCGCGAACGGAAGTGATACGCGAAATGACTTCGGTATAATGTTCTTCGTTGGCGATGTACTTGGTAAAGATTGGCATGCTTTGAAATATATTAAACATCGAATGCCTTTCTACAAATTCGGTATGTTTTTTGTATCTTTCGTTTATATAATAGTGTAAAGGTAAGATTTTATGGAACTCACTCCGCTTGACATTAGAAACCAGACGTTCAACAAGAAAAGCTTCAACGGATACGACCCGGAAGAAGTAAAGGCGTTTTTGGAAACGACGGCGACCGCATTCGAAAACATGTTCCGCGACCGCACAAACTTAGTAGAACGTTTAAAAGTCGCCGAAGAACGCGTGAACTACTACCGCCAAATCGAAAAGACTATTCAAGATGCGGTAGTCACCATGCAGCGCACGATTAACGAAGTCAAGGCCTCCGCCGAAAAAGAAGCCGAAATCATCATCGCCGAGGCAAAGGCCCGCGCCATGCGCGAGGTCGAAAGCATCAAGCGCGAAAGCGAAAACCTTCGCACAGAAATCGAGCAGCTCCGCCAGCTCCGCACGAACTATTTCATCCGCTGTCGCGCGCTCATCCGCAGCCAAAGCGAGCTGCTTTCTGCCATGGAAGCCGACCAGCAAAAGGACTTTGAGCAACCAGCCGTACCGCAAAACGACGGCTACGTCCTCACCTAACCCGCACGTCTCATGAGAATAAACGTCAAAGTACATGCACGTAGCAAACGCGAAAGCATAACGCCACAGCCCGACGGTAGCTTCAAGATTGAAGTCAAAGCCCCGCCGGTAGATGGAGCCGCCAACGAAGCGATTTGCGAACTTGTCGCAGAGCACTTCCATGTACACAAGCGCGATGTCTCGGTCGTGATGGGTTCCACCAACAACAAAAAAGTCATCGAGATTCAGGGGATATAAAAACCTCGATAGGATAGATTATGAAATTTTCAATCCAATCAAAAATTTTAATTCTATCACTGTCGTGCACGCTTTTGGGCACGCTTACACTTGGCACCATCAGTGCGCTGTTCATCAGCCGAATAACGCAGCGCACGTCCATACAAAGTATCGAGAACCAGCTCAATGCCGAAGCGTCTAAACTGAATGTAGCCTTTGTGGAGCATGAGAAATACACACAAGCTCTCGTCGCTGGAATTTTCTCGCAAATAAGACTGGACTCGGCCAATTTTTTCAATAAAAATTTTGCAACGCATATCGAAAACTTAAAGGAACGAATCACATCTACCATAGAAAATATTCCCGGTGTAAAAACGATTTACGTAAGGTTCAATCCCAACATTACTGCTCCCGACGCAGGATTATTCCTTGTAAAGAACAGCAATTCCGATTCTCCGTTTGCTTCGGTTCTTCCCACGAACATAACGCAATACAGTCCAAACGATGTCGAACACGTCGGATGGTATTACCTCCCCATCCAAACCGGGAAACCCATGTGGCTCACACCGTATTACAACAAGAACATCGACGTCTATATGATTTCTTACGTTGTTCCCATGTTCCTCGAAAACAAGGAACTCGGCGTTACCGGCATCGACATCGACTTTGAATTGATGACAAAGTTAATTTCCAAGATTCGCATCTTGAAAACGGGCTACACCTATCTCGAAGACAAAGAAGGGCTTGTCACATACCACCCCACATTCCCAGTCGGCCTTTCATTTAAGCCAAGCGATGATCAGATTCGTCTATCTACAGAATTGTTCAACGGAATGACTCTTGTCGCTGTCGTTCCCTTGTCGGAGCTCAACGCACAAAGAAACAAGCTCATTCTGCAATGTATTTTGTTCATACTAATTCTTCTTGTATTGACAACTGCCATCACGATATTCTTCGCAAGGAGCATCACAAAGCCCTTGAAAACGCTCACAGAAGAAGCCAAGAAGATGATTACAGGAGACATGAATGTTGAATTCAACATTTCGAAAAAAGACGAAATAGGCGAACTTGCAAAAAGTTTTGCAGCAGCCAAGCTCCACATCAATCAGTACATGAAGCAAATGCAAGGGCTCGCGTTCCGCGATTCGCTCACGGGCATCGGCAACAAGATGGCCTACGACAACTATCTCTCGGAATTGCAACTGAAGATTGAGAATGGAGACGTCACATCGTACGGCATTGTCGTTCTCGACACGAACAACCTTAAAGAAATCAACGATATTTACGGGCACGAAAACGGGAACGCCTACCTCATCAATTCGTGCAAACTCATTTGTCAAATATTCTCCCACAGTCCAGTATTTAGAATTGGGGGAGATGAATTTATCGTAATTCTCCTTGGCGATGACTTGAATAACTATCAAGACCTTTTAAAAAAGCTTAGAGAAAGTCAGAATCAAACCAAGAATGCAGCATTCCCATGGAAACAGATTTCCATAGCAAGTGGCGTAGCCATCGCCCCAGCAGCAAAAGAAACGACCATCGCAGATACGTTCAGCAAAGCTGACGACAGCATGTACAAGAACAAACGCGCCGTTAAAATAGAGAAGTAGTAATAGACGAAAGACGATAGACGATAGACGATAGAGGTTTTCTAACCTCTAATTTCCTGCGGCTTCAATGCCGTCGTAGATTTCCTGGTAAATCCAGTAGTTGCCCATGACACGTTTTACGTAGTCGCGGGTTTCCCAATAGCTGATTTCTTCGACACGCAAATCCCACGGAAGGCCCTCGCTTTCTGACTGCCAGCGTCTCGTCGGCTTCGGCCCTGCATTGTAATTGCAAAGCACGTACATGTAATCGTTCTTGTAATCGCCCTTGAGGTCAATCAAGTAGCGGATTCCCAAACGGATATTCAAGTACGCATTGTACAAGCGTCTCGGGTTGAAGTTCGATATTTCTTCCTTGTCCGCAAGCATCTTGCCGGTCGCAGGCATAATCTGCAAAAGGCCGCAAGCACCCGCCGGAGACGTTATCTGGAAATCGAAGATAGATTCCTGACGCATCACGCTATAGACAAAGAACGGATCAATGCTAGTTCCCGAATAGTAAACCACAGGGTCGGCATACGGAACCGGGAACAAGTAATGCAGCACGTCAATCGGCGGCGACATAAACAAGCGCCTATCCATTTTAGCCTGCAACTGGCGGGCAAGTCTGTACCCGGCTGCAATTTCACCCATTTCGTAGAACAGCTTTCCGTATTCGTAAAGGAAATCCATTCGCTTGAAGTTTTTCTTCTTCACGTCTTCGTAGAGTCTAAACGCTTCTTCTTCAAAGCCGTACAAGAAAAGTTTCTTGATACGTTCATAACGTTCCCTACTGTACGAAGGATCCGGCTTTCCGAGCTTGTTCACGGAACGAATCCAATCCAGCGTTGTCGCAGGGGACATTTGCACGCCATGAGCATACGGAATCTTGTCAACAGGCATCAGTTTATTTTCGCCCAATTTCATGCGACTGCGGTGCGCGTAATACGAAAGCGGGAAATCCTTGATGCAATCGAGATACGCTTCGCGGGCAAGCGAATCCTCGCCCATCTTCATGTACGTATCGCCCAAGAACATTCTCGAAGCACTTCCGCTCCACAAGAACGGTTCCTTTATCGCTTCGCGGAAATAGGCCGCCGCTTCAATCCACATGCCACGCTTAAAATAGATGTAACCGATGCGGAACCTCGCCCACTGGCGTTTTTGGTTATTCTTGAAGCGTTTGTTGACAAGTTTCTTGTAGCATTCGATTGCCTTGTCGTACATGAGCTTTTGCTCAAATTCAAAGCCGCGCAGCCAAAGGTTGTTCGCATTTTCGTTGCTGAACTGGCTCACATCCTGCAAAAGCGAATCGTAAGAATGAATTTCTTCGGTAAACAGTTCCGCAGATTCTTTACGGTAAAGCTTAAGGATTGCCTGAATCCAAGACGGACGCTGTTCCACATTTTCAATAAGAAAACGATATTGGTCTATCGCAAGATCATTTTTGTTCAATGCACGCAAAGCTCCAGCGCGTTTTTCCCACAACACAATACGCGTACTCAAATCAAGCGTACTCTTTTTCATGCGAGCGTAAGCGGGGTCATCGAGCGGTACGACCAAAGACGGATTTTTCTGGGCCAGCTGTGCATCCAAGATTTGAATGGAATCGAGCAAGTCCAAGCAGTTTTTCATTTCGTCCTTGGTACATGCGAGCTTTGCGTATGCAACCTTTTCTGCAAGAGATTCTGGAGCACCAATCACTTCACGCAACCGGCGGATAGACGCATAAGCAGAATCCCGATATGCCGTGCGGCTCGTCAAAATTTTCATGTACAGCCGCTTTGCCTGCTTTAACTGATAGGAATCTTCCAAGTAGCGGGCATAGCGATACTTCAGCGGGACAATTTCTTCTCCACCAGGATTTCCGTCAAGGAAATTTTTCAAAGAATCTGCACGGGCCACATCATTTATCGAAAAATCGGCCATCGTCGCTTCAATTTTCAAGCGGTCAGCGACTTCGCGCCATGATTTATCGTTTTCCAAACCCTTTTCCAAGCGAAGCGTTTCACGCATTTGGTCATACTTTTCCTGCTTGAAATTCGCCTGAGCCATGCGGAGAATGACATTCCCAGTCAAGCTAGGATCCAAATTGCGGAGCGAATTGTAAGCCGCGTATGCACTGTCCCATTGTCCACTGTAATAGAAATAAGCAGCACGCGCAAAATCACGATGGTTCTGCGATACCGAAATATCGTTCATGGTCTTTTTCGCACGAGCCGCACGAATCACAGCATCCTGAAACTGGTCTGGAGCAACCGATTCCTGTTCCGCAAACGGAGATTTATAAAGCGAATATACCGAGCCGTCTATCTGAGCGTACAAGACGGCTGCACAAGCAAAAAACAAAGAACAAAATAATCTCATCTACTACCAATAGTTTTATTTTTCAACTTGCCCCACAAAACTGGATATCCCTAGTTCCGTAATCGTCTGAGCGTACTTCTTATGCAAAAATTCGTTGACATCTTCAGCGTCGTCCATTTGCAGTACGGTCAAAGCCGTTTCGCGGACATCTTCGAAGTTGATGGAACGGATAATTTTCTTTGTCGTCATGACGCTCCAAGGAGTCATGGAAAGTTCATCGACCCCAAGCCCGACTAGCAAAAGCACACTCATAGGGTCCGCACTCATTTCGCCGCAAACCGCCACAGGGATTCCTTCACGGTGCGCAGCGACCACAGTCTGGTAAATCATGCTGAGCACTGAAGGGTGATGCGGCTGGAACATATCCGTAATGAGTTCGTTTGTACGGTCAACCGCCAACGTAAACTGGATAAGGTCATTCGTACCCAAGCTAAAGAAATCGACTTCCTTTGCAAGTTTATCCACAATCATCACGGCGGCAGGAACTTCAATCATCGCGCCGACTTTCACGACAGGCGGCTTATGACCTTCTTCTTCAAGCTGTTTGCGAGCCTTTGCTATGCAAGCCTTTGCGCGGCGCAGTTCACTCATGCTCGAAATCATCGGGAGCAAAAGACGCAAGTTGCCTTGCGTATTCGCAAGCAACAACGCACGCAATTGCGTAATGAAAATATCTTCGCGATCCAAACAAACGCGTATGGAACGCCATCCCATGAAGGGGTTGGATTCGTTCACCGCAGAAACGCCCGCCACCAGTTTGTCGCCGCCCGCATCCAGCGTACGGATAACGACAGGGCACGGAGCCATCGTTTCAAGGATATGCCTGTACGCATTTTCTTGTTCCGCTTGCGTCGGGATATCCTTCTTCAAAAACAAAAATTCCGAACGATAAAGACCAATTCCCGTTGCACCGAAGTCTTTGACTTTATCTGCTTCCGTCGGGATTTCGATGTTCGCATGCAACACAATGTACTTGCCGTCGCGAGTCATCGGCTCCAGCTGACGCATCGTAAAAAGTTCGCGACGCTGGCGTTCAAAAATTTCTTGACGTTCATGGAACTTGCGGATATCATCTTCGTTCGGATTGATGATAACCTTACCGCCAGAACCATCGACGATAATCGTATCGCCGTTCTTTACGAGGGCCGCCACATTGCGCAAACCGCCAACCGCCGGGATTTGCAACGCTCTCGACAAAATGGCGACATGGCTAGTACGGCCACCAGTATCCATCACTATGGCGTTCACCTGTCCAGGCTTGAGCGTCATCAAGAAGCTTGGAACAAATTCATGTGCGACGAGGACAATGCCTTTTTCGTCAGCCACGTCCTCCAGCACCGGTCCGGAGTCATCCATCGCGGACATCAAGCGATTGTACAAGTCGCGCAAGTCTGCCGCCTTGTCGCGCATCGCCGGAGAATCAATCGCTTCGAACCTATCAATGTAGGCGCCAAACACAACATGCACCGCCCACTTCGCATTCTTGTGATCCTTCTTAATCTTGTCGAGCACTCCGTTGACAAGACCGGGATCTTGCAAAATCATCAAGTGGGTTGCAAAAATCAGGCTGTCCTTCAGACCAGCTCTGCTTTCCGAGATTTCTTTAATCTGGGCAATTTCTTTTGCCGTCTTGGTAACGGCCTTTAAAAACACCTGTTCTTCCGTAGAGAGGCGGCTCTCCGGGAGAGTCTCATCGACTACGGAAAACTCGCGATTTGCAACAGGGAACACAGTCCCCATGGCAAAACCAGGAGAGGAGGGCACACCAACGAGTTCAGTCCTCAGCGATTTGCGGGATGCCTCGTTAGATTTCTTCGCCACGGACTCAGCAGGGTTCTTCGTTGAAGTGGTCATCAAAAAGCTTTTCCAACTGCTGAACGACTACTTCTTCATCCTCGCCGTCGATTTCGAACTTAACTTCGGAACCCGCCGGGATAGCAAGCATCATCACGTTAAGGATGCTCTTCGCATTGGCCTTAGAACCATCAAATACAATGGATACCTCACTCTTCGCCTGACCGGTGATATCAACTATCATACCAGCCGGACGAGCGTGAATACCCAGTTTGTTTGAAACAGTAAATATCTTTGTAATCATCAATCCCTCAGAAGAAATCTACGTTAATGTCCAAGCCATCCTGCAGGATAACCCTGAACAGGCTGTCAGCGGAGCGCACCGTCTTCACCAGATCATCGTGCAACTGTCTATCATTCAGCAAAATGCCAACGGTATTGTCCTTAGAATCCATCTTGGACTGCACCTTGGCAATAAGCCCATCCAAGTGCTTGGTCACGCCTTCCAGTTCAGAAATCAACTGGTTAGCATTCCCCATCACCTTGTCGGTACCGGCAAAGAGACCGTTAATCGGTTCCTTCACGCCATCGACAAGCTCGTTCACCTTGACCGTCACCTTGTTGAGGTTCGCCAAGCTCTTCTTGAGCTGCGGATCGGTCGTCACCACAAGCGACATCAAGCGGTCTTCAAGATTTTCCGCTTTCACGAGCAACGTCTTGAAGCGGTCCTGGAAATCCGGATTGGCAATCGTCCCGTTCAACGCGACCTTCACCGCTTCGAGCAAGACCTTCGTCGAATCGCAAACTTCGCCCGCAAGCCCAAGAGCTTCGGCAATACCCGCGTCGAACTGCCCCATGATGGTATCGCCCGGCACGAAGTATTCTTCGGAATCCCCGAGAATCATGCCAATCTGGCGTTCACCCATGATGCCGATGTTCTGCACACGGATCTCGGAGTCCTTCGGGATTTTCACGTTGGACTTGAGCCTGATGGTCACGACCACGCGGTGCCCAGAAAGTTCAATGGATTCCACTCGACCTAGCTTAACACCGTTAATCTTGACGGGGTCATCCAATACGAGTGTACTGACTTGCGTAAAACGCAAATGATAGACATCAAAAGTTTCTCGCAGATCCTTCTCGTTCAAAAAGAACATGCCAAATATCAAAATGACAATGGCCAAAAGAACGACAAGTCCTACAGAAAAATATAGAGCGGTATTCTTTTTCATTTTACAGCTAATCTAGCATATTTTATGCATACCATAGGACTGAATCACCAAAAAATCAGGCATTTGTGCCTTTTTTTACATGTAAAGTGATTTGCAACACGGGATGGGCGGTGAGCTGTGAGCATTGAGCGATGAGGCGTGAGCGGTCAGGTATGAGACGTGAGGTCGGTCGCCTTACGGCTCCCTTTGAGGCATGAGCAAAGTACTGTCACTCTGGAGCAACGCGATAGAGTCCAAAAGCCTTGGATCCTATCAACTCTTCGAGGCTCCAGGATGACAAAATACTCATACCTCATAGCTCAAGGCTGAAGGCTTCACATCTTTCGTCTTTATACAAGTATCAAATGCTAGGCTCAGTTATAGGTCTGCAAGCAGCCCTGCAACATTCGCCTTACGCATTTGTCGTCTATAGCCGCTTGCGGCGTTCACTCGTCTCTCGTCTGAGCCCTATTCCCCCACTCTCACGATGGGGCTGTTCGTCTCGATACCGTTCACATGGCGGTCAAGCCAGTCGAGCAAGAGAGCGTCGCGTTCAGCTTGCGGGAGAGCGAACTTTTCGCGTCCTTCTTTCTGCATGAACACATCGAGGTATGTCATGAGCACGCCGCCAGCAACGGAGACGTTCATGGATTCCGTAATGCCGTACTGCGGGAGCTTGAATTCGTAATCGGCATGGGCAAGCGTATCGGGGTGGTTTCCGTGGAATTCACTGCCCAAATAAAAAGCCATCGGCTGGCTCAAATCGAGGTCCAAAACGGAGTTCGTAGTGTTAGTGCTTGCTACTGCAATCTTGTAGCCTTTTTCGCGAAGCTTTTCCATGCAGAGCATGCGCTTTTTGTACAGATAAAGGCTCATCCACTTGTAAGAACCCTTGAGGATGGACTTGTTCACACTGTAGGCATTGTCTTCTTCGATAATGTGCACATCCTGAAGACCAAAGACTTCTGCGGTGCGGATGACTGCCGATATGTTGTGCGGGTCGAACAGGTCTTCGAGTACCATGCAAAAGTGCCTTGTGCGGCGGTTCACGACAGAAGTCAACAATTCACGGCGGCGTTCAGTAACGCGTGCAAGCAGCGTTTCCAAATCCTTCGGTTCACTCATTCTCTAATCCTTTTTTATAGTAATTGAATCCACTGGTTCAACAGGTTTGACTGCGGCAGCGGAATCTGCTTTTTCAATAACGACAGCGGGTTCAGCAAAATCACCGACATCAGCGGAATCCACATGAATATTATGGTCAACGGGTTCGTTGGACTTGATAAGCTTTGGTTTCGAAAGTTCAAACTGGGCTTTTTCTAGACGTATCGCATCCCCGAGTTTCCAGGGACCGCCAGCGACAACGTTATCAAATTCTGCAATATGTCGTTCATTTTCCGGCGTATGCAATTTCTTGGTATTCGCAATCGGGCGCCTGTTACCGCCGTAATACATATTCGCAGCTTTCTTGATATCGCTCACGATACCGTCAATCTTGGAGTTCACGACGCTCTTGAATACACGCATTTGCATAATGGAATTCAGCACAGAATTGCTGGGGAACACATACGCGGTAAGTTTGTACTTAAGCGTTCTCGGAGCGACAAGATCCATGTCCAGATAAGCAACCGCAGTTCCCTTCAAAGACCAGCGAAGAATTTGTGCGTAACCGTACCCGAAGAACATATTTCGGAGAGCTTGCTTTGTACCGGCACTATCCTGCAAAGCCCAATAGAAATCGCCCGAAAGCCCATGTCCATTACTTCCAGAAAAATACCGACGGTCACTGCTGTTGTAATTCAGCGTATATTCCGATTCCAAGTAGGCATTGACAAGATCAGCCGTGAACACCATATTGTCGAACAAGAACGTAATTTCATTCACTTCAAGCGGAAGTGTTCCTTTGCTCTCGTAAATGACACGGTACTGGCGTCCTAGACGAGCAAAAACTTCCAGCATCATGGGAGATTTTACATCCGTCGAAAAGCCTCGCTTCACAACTTCCTTGTACGGGCCGCAAAATTCTTCATCGTACTTTACCTTCGTCCAAGGCTTCATGTCGTCTTCCGTACATGCTTCATACTTGATGTCGAGGCACTTTTGCATGCCCGAGCAAAACGAACGCAAGTCGTCTTTATTGGCTTTCAACCTCTTCGAAAGCATCTCATACGACACTTCTGAAGCGGGAACGCTCTTGGCGGCATACGTCTGCGCAACGCCAAGCGTCAGAAACAAGACGCTCAAGCATGAGCATAAAAACGAAGTTCGAAAAACATGTTTCTGCATAGGAGCCTCGCTTACTTAATAACCAAAACTTAATTAACGGAACTCAAGGCTGTCAAGCGGGATCACCGTAAACGGCTTGAGCGAATCGAACATGGCGACAGGACCGACAATCGATATCGTCATCTTCTTCTTGTCAAAATACTTTTCTATCATAGCCTTGACCTGTTCTGCGGTCACTGCGTTGATTTCCGTCACATAATCGAGGTAATGGTTGTCCGACTTGCCCAAAAGTTCGCCTTTCGCAAAGATGGTTGCCGTAGAAGCCGGCGTATCAAACAAGCTCGGCAAGCTTTCGACGAGCGATTTTTTCGCCTGTTCCAGTTCTTCGGGGGTCGGACCGTCCTTCGCAAGTTTCTCCACTTCTTCAAAAACGAGCTTCAAAGCGAAATCAACCGTTTCAACCTTCGTCTGGAGAGCAATCGTCGTCATCGCCGTATCACGGTAATCGTTGCCAACCGTGCTATAGACGCTGTATGCCAGACCCTCGTCACTGCGGACACGGTTCATGAGTCTGGAGCTAAAGCTACCGCCGCCCAAGATGAAACTTGCCACCGCAGTCGGGTAGTAATCAGGATGCGGACGCTTGACGAACGGCTGGTTCATCGTGATGTTCGCCTGCGTGATATCCTTATCGACGACATACACTCCCGGCTTGCGAGCAAAAGAAAGCGGTTGCGGAGCGGCCTTCTCGGAATCCGCAGAATCAACCTTCCAACCCGCAAAGAATTCCTTGAGCATCGCCACGGCGGAATCCTTCTTGATGTCTCCGGCAAGAGCAAAGACGATGCGCTTAGACGAGAACACGCCCTTAGCCAAGCGCTTCACGTCGGCGGCAGTCACGGCCTTGTATTCTGCGGCATTCGCGCTCCAGAGCCTCGGGTTTTCCACATAGTTCACCTTCGACTTGAGGGCCGAAAGCACCTTGGCCGGCGTTTCAAAACGACGCTCGTAAGCAGTGACAAAGTTCGCCTTCATAATATCGAGCTGGTTCTTGTCGAACGACGGATCCGTAAGTACCTTCCTTGCAAGTTCAAGCATCGACGGGAAGTAGGACGACAAGCAGTTAATGTCGAAGGCGGAGAGGTACGTCCCAACGCTCGTGGAAATTGACGCACTCACGAATTCCAGAGAATCTTCCAGCACATGCGGCGTAATTCCGCCACCCGCACCACGACGAATCATGGAACCAACCATTTCAAACGCGGCCTCGTCCTTCAAGACCTGCGGCACATGGCTTTCTTCAAAATAGACAGAAAAATCAACGAGCGGTAACGTCGAGTCGCTGACGATGTAGCCCGTAATGCCATCCGCAATTTTCACGCGGAAATCCTTCGGGTACGGAGCCACATACTTGTACTCCGGGAATTCAATCTTGCTATAGTGTTCCGGTACCGCTTCCAAGGAACTCGATTCCTCTGTAGTATCCTTCACTGCATACGGATCATAAATATGATTTGACCGCCAATTATTTCTTGGCATCATGGAACATGCGGTCAAAACCGCAAGCAAAGCAGCTGAAATTACGTAATTCTTTTTCATCAACTAGAAAATAGTAAACTAATCAGGAGCATTCCAACATAGACCAACGATTTTAAGGTTTATTGTACCCAACTAGAAATTTTTTGATATATTAATAATTGAGCCTTCCTAGTGGCCACAACACGCGTAGCAAGCACCTCCGGCTTCCGCACAGATCTCCAGACGAGACGCAGCACCACCAGGAAGGCTTCTTCAATCCCTCCTATGAAAAAGACCCGATGCGAGCGCGTCGGGCCTTTTCTATCTTCAATGTCACCCCGGTCACTGTGCCGGGGTCATCTGATACAATATTTTGTAATCGTCATCCCCGCGAAAGCGGGGATCTATCATTTTTTATACAGATCCTCTCCCCATTCGCGGATCATGACCACGTAAGTTCTAAAGAACTAAGTGGTCAAAGAGATCCGGTCGAGGATAACGCAGCGGCTGAATGCTCACGGCTCATAGCTCACCGCTACATCAGCTAAAGCGTCCGTTGAGTTGTTTGCGGCGGCGGCCACGTTCCGAGACGACAGCTTCGATCAAAAACAGGAGGGCGGCAAGGCCGAGGAAAATCTGATAGCGGTCCTGATAATTTTCCATGCGGTCGCTGCTCTGGTCCTTCTTTTCGAGAGTCGCAATTTCAGTCAAGACTTTTTGCAATTGGAATTCACCCGGGCTTGCATAGAAATAAAGCGCTCCCGTCACATTTGCAATTTCCTGAAGCGTTCCTTCTTCTAGGCGAGTCGTTACGATATTGCCCTGCATATCTTTTTTATAGACGCTGCCACCGTTTTTATCCTTGAGCGGTATAGGCACGCCTTCGCGGGAGCCAATGCCAATCGTATAAATCTTGATGCCCATCTCGGCAGCTTCTTTTGCGGCATTGACGGCAGCAGCTTCAAGCTCTTCGCCATCGCTCATGAGAATCATCACGGAATGCATGCTCGGGCCGCCCGAATTTTTGAACAAAGTCATACCTTTGCGGATTGCCTTTTCCAAGTTTGTACCCGGCATGAGCCAGCCCGGATTCAGTTCACGCAACACCATCTGCACGGTGCCGTAATCGAGCGTCAGCGGAACCATCACTTGAGCTTCACCGCTAAACGCCACCAAGCCCACGCGGTCGCCCGTCAGCGATTCGAGGAACGATGAAATTTCATGACGGCTGCGGACCAAACGGTTCGGCTTCACATCTTCGGCAAGCATCGAAAGTGAAATGTCTTGCAACAGCACAAGGTCCTGCCCACGGCGTTCCACATGTTCCATCTTGCGGCCCCACTGCGGACGGGCAAGAGCGACGAACAAGAAAGCAATCGCGAGGAGCAACAACAAGACTTTCGTGAGGCGCCGCCACGGCGATACGCTAGTTGAAAGCTTCGGGAGCATCGAAAGCGAAACAAAACGGGCGGCAAGTTTTTTACGACGATGGTACGCATACACAAATAGAAGCGCAAAGAGAGGCAGAGTAAAAAGGCCCCACAAAAAGTTCGGTTCAGCAAATCTCATTATATACTCCGATAAATCAAGCCCTTAATTTTTAACCGGGCAAGAAGAATATACAAAAGTTAATGATTAGAGACTAGGGCTTTAGACGAGAGACGAAAGATTAGGAGTGGCGAGCCTTGAGCAATGAGGTCGGACCTTCGGTCCTTTGAGTTTTTAAAATCGCGGCGGCACCGCCTAATACATATTTATTGCTCACTACTCATTGCTGAACGCTCATCGCTCACCAAACATTTTGAATAATTTTCATACAAAAAACTTGCAATTATTTATATTTTACTTTAAGGGTTAGGTCTTGAAAGATGTCATATACAGCGTTATTAGAAATCAATATTATCAGCATTGTAATACTGCTGATTACGTTGCTCCAGTTCAGGGAGAGCGTTCTTAGGCATTTGGAAGAACGCATTCTCGGTTTTACCATTATCGACACCATCGTTTACATCGTGTTGAGCACGGTGACCAAGATGCTGCATATCCTCCATGTCCAAAGCGATCTTTACGGAGGCAACCAAAAGATTTGCGTTGTCTATGCAGTCATGCACGCCTTGAGCCTTATTTCTTCGCTTCTGCTAGGGCAGCTCTGGTTTTCATTCATCTTTTTGCGAGTTCGTAAAAGCGTCTATTCGTACAAGCACTTGTTCCCACTTTTTTCGACGCCGAGCATCATCGGAATTTTTATTTGCATAGGCATCGGCATCTACGGATTCACTAACGACTGCCACGCGACCTCGCTCCAGTTCAAGAGGCTTTTGCCATTCCTTATCGGGCTTAACTTGATGTACATTGTTGCGACGATGGTCATCGGCATCCAGTATGGCATAGCGCAAAAAAAATCCACGAATCGCAAAGAAGCCTTTTATCTATCATTCATCGCCTTTATCCCAAGTTTCGCCTGCATCATTCAATACTTTGTCCCAAACATTCCGCTTACGGACCCCATTTTTGCACTCACGCTCCTGCACGTTTACGTGACCCTTTTGAAGTACAGGATTACATCGGATCCGCTGACCGGCATCAACAACAAGATTCGCCTGATAGACTACCTACAGTACATCACACAACATCAGGATTCGAGCAAGCGTCTGTTCATTCTGCTCATGGAAGTAGACTACTACAAAGCTATCGTTCGCAAGTTCGGCTACGAAATGTCCGACCGCGTCGTCGTAGACCTAGCATCGTTCCTCAAGCGTCAGTGCAGAGAACAGCGCGGATTTTTGGCACGCACCGGAGAAAGTCAATTTTCCATCATCATGGAATGTGACGAAATTTCGGAAATTGAGCAGTTCTGCCAAAAGCTCATCCGCGATTGTGACCGCGACAGCATGCAAGCCGACATGAACTCCTGGAAAATTTCTTTCAGCATCCACTTTGCTGAAATTTCGAATATTTCCACCAGCAACATTTCAAAGATTTTCGCCGTAGCGAGGAAGAACTGCTACAAGCCGGAGACGCCGGAACCTAGAGAATAGGTTTTAGACGATAGACGAAAAAGTGGTTAGTGATTAGTGGCTAGTGATTAGTGGCTAGTGGTTAGTGGCTAGTGATTAGTGGTTAGTAAACAGTAGGCAGTAGGCACTAAGAAGTGGTTGGCGGTTAGGACATATCACCCTGGAGTGCAACGATAGGATCTAAAAAAATAGCCGTTCAGAATTCAGAACTCTGAAACGGCACAAAGCGGTCAAAGGTTGCGAAGCGCCTCTTTCGTCTAGCGAGCAGCGCGAGCGTTCTTTAGTCTTTCGCTAACTACGGTATTCTCACGAATCTCGTGTTGGCAAGGATGAGTTCCAGCAAAATGAGGAGTGCGCCAATCAACAGCCACGGGTAGAATTTTTCGGCGTAACGGGCGTAAGCAATCGTTTCGATTTCCGTCTTTTCAAGTTCATCGATTTCGGAATAGATTTTTTCAAGTTCGGCCTTGTTCTCGGCCCGGTAGAAACGACCGCCAGTCTTTGCGGCAACTTCCTTGAGCACGCTTTCATCGATACCTTCTTCGGGAGTGATGTCGCGTTCGCCCCACGAAATTTCGCCAGTCCACGGGTTCTGCTGGAACGAGAGAATCTTACCGTCCTTTTTCCCGACGCCGACCGTATAGACTTTAACGCCCAAAGACTTTGCCACTTCGGCAGCGCGCATCGGCGGGACGACGCTCGCATTGTCACGGCCATCGGTCAAGAGGACCACAACGCGGGACTTCGCATCGGACATCTTGAGTCTCGCAAGAGCGTTCATGAGGCCATCGCCAATGGCGGTCCTGTTATTGATAAGCGTATCGCGGGCGAGGTCATCGCTAGCCTTCAAGATTTCGAGCAGCGAACCGTAATCAAGCGTGAGCGGGCACTGCGTAAACGAACGAGCGCCAAAAGCAGAAAGCCCGATGCGATCGCTATGGCGTTTTTGAATAAACTCGGCAATCACGTCTTGAGCGTAACCAAGGCGACTGTACTTCCAATATTCACCGCGTTTCAAGATTTTTTCGGCGTTCATCACGCCAAGCTTCGCCTGTTCCGTGCGCGTCAGCATGTCGAGCGTCCCCATGGAACCGGAAACGTCGAGTGCAAGCATGATATCCACGCCATCCGTCGAGGTGTATTCGACTTCCATCGCATTCTGCGGACGGGCAAGCGCTACGACAAAGCAAACGAGGGCAGCCAAGCGAAGCGCCGGGACGATATGCCTAAACTTGACGCGACGGCTCGGCACCGCCTTTTTCGCAAGAGCTAGCGCCGGGAACTTGATAGTACTTTTACGACGCTGCTGGCGGTAAACATAAAGCGCAATCAACAGCGGAACAAACAACAACAGCCAAAAGGCTTCGGGATTTTGAAAATGAAGGGCACCAATATCCATTTCAGCTCCAAAATAACTAAAAAACGATAATTACACGCAAGAATATACAAATTGAAGGTCTGGAAAAACTGCTATTGGCAAGTTAAAAATCAAAAAATAGTGGTTGGTGGTGCTTTAGACGAAAGACGATAGACGATAGACGAAAGATGTGGTTGGAGGTTAGTAGACAGTAGGAAGTAGGAAGTGAGCTGTGGTTAGCGATTGGGAATTTGTCATCCTGAAGGCGGAGCCGATAGGATCCATTATTTTTTGTCATTAGTCAATGGTTTGTAGGCTGTAGGAAGTGGTTGGTGGTGCTTTAGACGAGAGGGGAATAATCATGACGTTGCCGCCATTTAAAGACGAGTAAAGGCGTTAAAGAGGTTTTAAAAAAGCCGTTTTTCAAAAAACTTCAATTTTTACGTGAATAAGATGGCTTTTTCGGGATTTTTCACGTAAATTTTCAACGTTGTTTGTAATTTTTTTCTCTAAATTGGACAAAAATTTACGTTGTCAGCACAAAAAATCATTAAAAATTACATTTTTGGGGGATATAAAATGAGCGCAATAGATAATTTGCACTCTTTTTTAGGAATTTTCCATTACTTTGTTTAGATTTTTACGTGACTAAAGCCCGTTTTCGTTCAATTTTCACGTAAAAAATAGCCAAATCCAGATTTTTGCTCGCCAACACCTCTTTTTCACAGCACCAACAGCAAGCCATCGACGCCGAGGACTGCGAGGCACGAGACCGCGGCAACCGTCACGAGTCCACCGCCGAGAAGAGAAGCCACCACGGCAGCCAAAAGCGCACAGGCTCCCGTAATACGGCTATCCGTCGCAAAGAAAATCGCAGGAACAGTCATCGCACTGAGCACCGTGTAAGGCACATAAGCGAGGAAAGAACTCCAAAAAACGCTCTTGAGTTTTTTACGGAGCAGAATAAACGGCACCGCACGCAAGAATAGCGTCACGCCCGCCATGACAAGCAAATAGATTGCGTAAGTCTGCATGTCGATATTCATTTCGCGGCTCCTTCGCATTCGGCGGTTTCTCCGTCATCAGCATCCAAATTTTTCATGGGGAATAGCGCAGCCGCCACAAGGGATGCCACCAATGCGCAAATGATAATCGCAAAACCTACAGAAACGCCACTGAGCGGCGGGAAGAACTTGAACGCACAGCTGAGCGTGACGGCAATCGCAACTGCAAAAATCGTCGGCTTGTGGACCTTCATCTGCGGAACGACAATTGCCACAAACATGCCGTAAAGTGCGACACCGAGGGCATTCGTCACCATCGCAGGGAGGATTTCACCGCAAATTGCGCCCACCATCGTCCCAAGCGACCAACCAAAGTAAGGGAGCGTCATGAGTCCAAGGAAATAAATCGGAGTCACCACCTTCTGCGACATCGAAACGGCAAAAATTTCATCCGTGATGCCAGTCGCCAAAAGCAGGCGCTTCACCGTCCCAAATTCCGGCGAAACCTTCTGCGACAAGGAAATCGCCATCAGCGAATAGCGCAAGTTGATAAAGAACGTCGCTATAGCCATTTCGATAAACGTGCCTGCCGCATCCGCCATAATTTGGAGCCCCGCGAACTGCCCCGCCGACGTGAGGTTCGTCATGGAAATGAGCGTCACGAGCGGCCACGACAAGAAATTCGACCCCGCAATGCCAAACGAGAAGGACACAGCAAAGTATCCAAGCCCAATTGGAGAACCGTCTTTCAAACCCTTTAAATAACTCACGGGCGCAAATGATAGAAAAAAATAAGGGCAGCGGCAATAGTCATTTATGCAAATATTTAAATATATGCAAAATCACATAAAAATGCGTTCACTGCAAAAAAAAATTCCCGCCTGCGATTTTCACCGCAAGCGGGACACCCAATCCAGCATACATGAGGAAACAAATCCTATATGCCAGCTGAGATTCTCTATGGCAAAAAATTTGAGACTAATTTATTAGAACGCGAACACCGTTTCAAGACCAAAGCGGAGAGCCGTATCGTCACCAGCATCGTCTCCGACCGGGACATCAATCATCGCAAAGCCAGTGATTTCAAGGCCTTCGACCGGGGTGGCATAAGCACGGAGGCCAATGTCAAATGTCGAAAGCTTATCGTCTTTGTTCGTACTGCGAGTATGATATTCAATCGGGAGGCCCAATGCAAACGGTTCCGCAATGCGCACGCCCGGTTCACCATAGACAAAGAAATATTCTGGAATTTCTCCGTCATGGGTTGTCGGAGCCTTCTTGTCAATCGCTGCGAAGAACACCGTGGCCTTGATATTGAACGTTCCCAAATCCAAAGACGGCTCAGCGAGGATTGCGTGTGTCGCCTTCGGTGTTTTTTCACCGAGAGCATCAGCATGCAAGCCATACACAAAATGGAATGCAAACGCATCGAACTTCAAGTTCGCATCAAGACCCAAGTGCATTTCGTTATGCTTCGGCTCCTGATAAGACTTGTAGTCGAAATACGGACGCAACGTGTTTTCGCCAAAACCAAGTTCATAAGCGAGATGCAAATCATACGCAACGCCTACGCACGTTTCTTCACCATCTTCTTCAACGCAGATTTTATTGTCGTTGTCGCCGCGACCAAAGCCGAGCCCAAAAACAAGGCCATTAAAGTCAACTTCAACTCCTCGGATATCATGTTCTGCCATACCGGCGGCATTGTCTGCCGGATCGTCGTAATCGTAATAGTTGACGAACGCACCTTCCGAGAAGGTCAAGTCGCCAAACTTCACGGCAAACTTATCGCTAGGCGCATACTGAACAAAGGCTCCATTAAAGATAGCACCTGGATCCGTCGTTTCGCCATCAGCTTCCAACTGTACGGATGCAGACCACTTTTCGTTGAATTTGACATCGACATTCAAGTCAAATGTTGACGCATAGCTGTGGCTCTTAAAATCTTCATTGATGACATCGCCCGTGTAAGCGTCAAACTCGACTTCGCCGGAGAACTTGACTTCCGGACCGCTTGCAGCAGGCGCGGCAATTTCTGCAGCTGGAGCAGCAGACTGTTCAACAGCAGGAACAACGCTTGGCGTGCTTACCGCCTCTGTCGAATTAGTCGATTCTTCAACAACGGCATTCGTTGGAGAAGCCTGTTCGGAACTTGTCGGAGCGATAGAATCATCGGCGAGAGCCGGAGCAGCAAGAATAGAAACGGCCGCAAGGCCAAACAACAGATTGGAAGTTAAACGAGTCTTCATTTTGTCTCTCCTATGACGGTTTTTATTGTTTTTTGTAACACCCCGTCAGGTCTTTTACATTTTGTGTTACAAAATCTGTGGCTTTTTGCCCTTTTTACTATTCTTTAAGCAAAGAGCGTGCCAAGTTTTTTTCAGTTCTATCCATTCAGAATCATTTTTTTCAGCGCACATATATTAGTCTCCTCTATTTTTGTTAGCTTAATCTAATTTAAGGCGTTTAATTAAGGGCTGACAGCATTCGGGGCCGCCAGCCCTTAATAATGATTCTTGACTCAAATAAGGTTAGTCTTCAAATCGACCTTTCTTGTTTGCGCTCATGCCGAAGAGCTTGAGGAAGGCGAATGTCGCCACAAGCACAACGATCGAGCACACAATCCAGAACTTGTCGCCGCCCACCGGAATCTGGTAGAGGAGTATCGATACCGCCCAGGCAAGCACCGTCTGGACCACAGCCATCAACACACCAAGACCAAGACCAATTTCGCGAACGACCACGCCCATCGCCGCAAGGCAAGGCACGTAGAGCAAGATAAAGATCAAGAATGCAAACACCTGCCAGTTAAATCCGTCTACCGGGTTTCCATTCTTGTCCGGGTTGTGGAAGTAAGAACGGAGGTTGGCATAGATGTCAGCCGTTTCACTCAAGTCACCTTCTTCGAGAGCGCCAATTTCATCTTCGCTCAAGGTGAGGCCAGCAGCAGCGAGCTTTGCAAACACCTCTTCGCGAGCCTTGTCGGCACCTTCATCTTCGCTGAAGGTCTCGATAGAAGCATATTCTTCACAAGTAATTGCCTGGGCCGCAAGGACCTTGTCGAGCGTCACCTTCTTGAGTTCAGCAGCGCTCTGGGCTTCAAGTTCGCCAGACGTTCCGAGGATATCCGTGAGCGAACCAAAGACTTCACCCAAGTTTTCAGGAATCGTGCCGAGAGCTTCGAGGAATGCAGCACCGATGTTCGGAGCGCCACCTTCTTCCTCTTCTTCAGCCGGGCATTCGTCGCGACCTGCGATAAGCACCGGTTCTGCAACAGGGGCTTCGGCAGGCTCACCGGCCTTTGCGCTATCAGCTACAGCAGCAGCGCTATCGGCGACAGTTGCAGAGTCAGCCACAGCGACCTTTGCAGAATCTACTACAGATACGTTACCTTCTGCGTCGGGGCGTTGCGGGGTGTCCCCGCTAGAAGGGGTAGCGGATGCCGCGTCAGCGACAGGAGCGAGGGGAAGGCTTTCCCCACCACCTATTCTTTCGTCTTTCGTCTGTAGCGAGCCACCGGCGAGCGTTCTTTCGTCTGACACGTCGCCAGGACCCGCCATGGAGTACAAGGAGTTCATCGTTCCGATCACAGCTTCCTTAGCAAGGAGGCCGGTGAACAAGGACACAGAAGCAGGCCAGTTGTTCGATTCGACGCCGAACGGTT
>Ga0310786_10000498_pt1 | contig 64283 bp, 26 predicted proteins | sample AusTroGonzalo_MG_FD_203881 | JGI IMG/M metagenome (GOLD analysis project Ga0310786, IMG submission 203881) | Bovine rumen microbial communities from tropical cattle in Woodstock, Queensland, Australia - Gonzalo_03 (v2) (version 2) | ecosystem: Host-associated > Mammals > Digestive system >...
TGACTCACCCCCTCGCCGTAATAGTAACACTTTCCCAGCTGGCATTGTGCTTCCGCGTGCCCCTGTTCGGCAGCTTCGCGATACCAGTCGGCGGCGGCAGAGAAATCTTTCCTCACGCCGTCGCCGTTGTAATAGCAATTGCCGAGCTGGTATTGCGCTTCGGCGTCCCCCTGCGTCGCGGCCTCGTAATACCCCTTTGCCGGTTCGCCCATGCGGAACCAGTAGAAAAGGAAGCCCGCGGTTCCCAGAAACAGGACCGCAAGCACGATGAGGATTATGATCGTCCCGGAGCGAATATTTCCGGGATCATTTTCCCCTGTTCTGTTCATGCGACACCTCCGAAGAAACAGACGGTTGATCTTTCTTATCCGATCAGATTCCGGGAGGTCCGCGCTTAATTAAAGCCGTCGCGACGCTCCGCGATCATGGTGCGGACGGTGTCCTGGAGAATGAGCGAGCCCTTCACGTCGAATCCGATCTCGGCGTTCCAGTCGGTGCGCTCGGTGAGCCAGTGGATCAGCTCCACGTTGGCCCACGGGACCACGCGGACGGTTTCCTGCCCCACGTTGATCTGGTTTTTCATGCCGTCCACGATGCGTGCGAAATGGAACGAGCGTCCCTGCACGGCGATGTAGCTTTCGTTCTCCTCGACCACGCGTCCGATGAGAATGTGCGTGTGGGCACCTGGATAATCTTTCTTGCAGCGGAGACGGATTGTTTTTCCCTTCAGATAATTGCTCATTTGGTACCTCCTGACATAGCTGTCCGGGTTGATTGATTCTGTGCGGTTTTTGTTGAAATATACTATACCGCCTTTTTCCGAAAATCAAACGGGAAAACCGTTTTTTTGTCCGTTTTTTCCGGCGCGGAGCAAAAAAACATCCCCCCGAAACTGAATTCCGGGAGGATGGCTGTTTCCGTATCGGCGTATCCTGCGCCGCTTCCTTCTGTTCTTTGTGCCCGAGCGGAGCCGGGCACTTATGCAGTGAAGGGCTTGCCCTTCTCACATATTGACGAAGAACTGGAATCCGGGATACGCTTCGCCGCCGTGTTCGCAGAGGTCGAGGCCGCGGAGTTCTTCCTCCTCGCTGACGCGGATGCCGGAGATTTTCTTCAGGGCGAAGAAGATCGCGAAGGAGGACACGAAGGACACGAATCCGACGACGACCGCGCCGAGGAGCTGCACTTTGAACGTGTATTCCGGCACGACGGAGAAGATGCCGACCGCGAGCGTGCCCCACACGCCGTTCACCAGGTGGACGGAGAGCGCGCCGACGGGGTCGTCGAGGTGGAGCCGGTCGAAGAACACGACCGCGGGGACCACGATGACGCCGGCGATGAGGCCGATGATGACCGCCGAGCCCACGCTCACGCAGTCCGCGCCGGCGGTGATACCGACGAGGCCGGCCAGGCAGCCGTTCATGGTCATGGAGAGGTCGGGGTGGTGCAGCATGATCTTGCTGGTGAGCATGCTGGAGACGACCGCAGCGCTGGCGGCGATCATGGTGTTCACGAGCACGAGGCTGACCTTGCTCGGGTCGGCGTTCAGGGCGGACGCACCGTTGAACCCGAACCATCCGAGCCAGAGTAGGAAGACGCCGATGGTCACGAGCGGCATGTTGTGGCCCATGATGGGCATCACCTTGCCGTCGACGTACTTGCCGATGCGCGGCCCGAGCAGGATCACGCCGGAGAGCGCGGCCCAGCCGCCGACGCTGTGCACGAACGTGGAGCCGGCGAAATCGTGGAAGTGCAGGGCGTCCAGCCAGCCGCCGCCCCATCCCCAGGAGCCGACGATCGGGTACACGACCGAAACGTAGATCGCCGTGAAGATCAGGTAGCTGCTCAGCTTCACGCGTTCCGCCACTGCACCGGATACGATGGTCGCGGCGGTCGCGGCGAACATCCCCTGGAAGAAGAAGTCCGTCCAGTACGTGAACTCGCCGTTGTGATACGCGATCGGATCGCCCGCGGGCAGGTGCAGGCCGAATCCGGCGAACCCGAACCAGTTGTTCCAGAGCCAGTGCACGCCGGGGTACATGAGCGCGAACCCGCAGACGGCGTAGGAGAGGAACCCGATGGCCGGGGTCATGGTGTTCTTGAAGAGGATGTTGTTGCAGTTCTTGGCGCGGGCGAGGCCGGACTCGACGCACGCGAATCCGAGGTGCATCAGGAAGACCAGCATGCCGCCAGCCATGACCCACAGATTGTTCACCGCGAACATCGCGAGGTCGGCGGTCGAGGGCGTGGCGGGTGCGGCGGCCTCCTGAACTGCTTCTGCTGCCACGGTCACTTCGGCGACCGCTTCGGCCGCTTCTTCGGCTCCGGCGCACATTCCAACAAAAACGAGGCTCATCAGAGCCGCTGTCATCATCTTATTCATAGTGAATTCCTTTCCGATGTTGCGGGGTTATCCGATTGCCTCTTTGCCGCGTTCGCCCGTGCGGATGCGGATGCATTCGTCCATGGGGAGCACGAAGATCTTGCCGTCGCCGATGTGCCCGGTGCGCGCGCCTTCGCAGATGCCTTCGATGGTGGTCTCGACGAATTCGTCGTTGACCGCGATTGCCAGGCGCACCTTCTTCAGCAGGTTGACTTCCTGAAGCGCGCCGCGCCACATGTGGACGTATCCGCGCTGCTGGCCGCAGCCCAGCGCGTTCGTGACGGAGATCTTGAAGATGCTGCGGGCGTAGAGCGCCTGCTTGACGGGATTCAGCCGGTCGGGCTGGATGTACGCGATGATCAGTTTCATGTCGTGTTTCTCCTTGCAGAGTTTTGAGGTTACGCCGGAACGGCTAGCACATCCCGTGCCAAAGTGCGTTTTCAGGTGAAACGACCGGAGATCACGGTAGAAAAGTTTTACAAAAACTTGATATGATGACAGAAAATGTAAAAGGGTCCGCCCGTTTATGATGCGATTTTGAGGTGGAAATCATGGTAGAGGGTTGACAAAACATCCGCCAGGCGGTACATTATATCAAATGTTTGGACGCCTCAACCCGAAAAAGGAATCGAATCATGGAAATCCGGCCCGTCGTCACGCATCGCAAGGAATTTACGTTCATCGGCTTCTCCACCGTCATCCGGCACGACGAAGGCCCCAAAAAATGCCCGGAATTCTGGAACGAACAGTATTCGAAGCGGTTCGAGCGTCTGCTGCGGACGATGAAGCCGGAAACGCCGGAGGAATACGCCGTGTTCGACAACCGCATCGGCCAGTACGCCGTCTGCCGCTGCCTGAAAAGCGAGGGGCGGGATGAATTCGAGTACATGATCTCTGGCGAATACCTGGGCGGCGCGGTCCCGGATGGCATGAAGCTCCTGACGATCCCGGAATCCGACTGGGCGGAATTCCGCCGCAAAGGCGCGCTGTCGGAATCTCTGCAGGAGCTTTACACTGCCGCGTACGACGTCTGGCTGAAAGACCACCCGGAATATCAGGGGCTCGGCATCGACATCGAGAGTTATTCCCCCGGCAACCCCGCCGACCCCGACTACGAATTCGCCCTCATCCTTCCGGTGAAAAGAATCGTCTGACCGGTCAAAAAACGACAAAAGATGCCGCAACAGATTGCTCCGTTGCGGCTTTCAGCCCTTTTCAACGCTTTTTATAACAGTGCGTTATATTTTGCTGTTTTATTCCGTGACTGGAAAAACCAGTCGCAAGAAATAGACATTATGACAACCGGATTCCCCTCTCGGGTTAACAGAAATGCTCACCAGATCACGTTCAGTTCTGTTGAGAAAAACCAGAAGTATCCCGAGATCACGGGTAAAATCAATATCTCTCCCATCAAAGATTTGATCTATCCGGACAGTTAAAGAAAAAAAAGTCTTATCTGTCGTTTGAATCCGTGTTCCGCTGTCGATCTTTATCCTTCCATCATTCAGATTGTATTGATTGATTTCTTCTGCAGAAAGCTCTCCGACACTGTGTTCTGTTATGCCTAGTTCCGTTATGTCTACCCACTCTGAGTAATAATCTGTTTGCCTCATGCTTTTCATGAAGGCTGATTCCTGATTGTTTTGTTCGTTCATTTTGTTCATCTCCTCTGTTTTCGGTTTCTGTGTTTTATTCTTGGAAAAACTCCAGGAAAATGTCCAGTTTTTCTATAAATGTATTTTGTCTGCTGGAAATAATCAAGCGTCAAAAGCAAAATAGGGAAAACAAAAAGATGTGTTTAGCTGATAAATATTAGACACTTTTCCTCAATAAACTGTTTTTGCGTTCTTTCGGTGAACAGCGATTAAGCGGGCAGGAAAAGGAGGAGACATTGAGGTGTGCAAGGCGGGCCGGCGCGTGTACTATAGACCATGCTCCGCGAGAAAAATGGATGCGAAGATGGATAAACGAGGATAAGGAAAAACGAAAAAAAGAGTACAGGAGAAATCGCGCTTCGGCTTCAGGACTCTTTTTTGAGGCCGAGGCGGTTCATGCGGTAGTTCATCATGCGGGGGGAGAGGCCGAGCTTGCGGCCGGCGGCGGAAAGGTTGCCGTCGTTCTTGCGGATGGCGTCCTGGAGGATTTCTCGTTCGTAGTTGGCGAGCAGGACTTCGAGCGTGGAGGAGTCGTCGCCGAGCACGGCGGCGGGCGATCCCGCGGAGGAAGCGCCGGCGGCCTGGAGCGAGGGCGGCAGGTTCTGCGCCTGGACGCAGTCGTCGGTGGCGGTGAGCACGGCGCGCTCCATGCAGTTTTCGAGCTCGCGGACGTTCCCCGGCCAACTGTAGTTCATGAGCAGGTGGATCGCGCCGGGCGAAAGCTTGCGGATCACCTTGTTGTACTTCACGTTCAGGTTTTCGATGAAATACTCGGCGAGCAGGATGATGTCGCTCTTGCGCTGTGCGAGCGGCGGCATCATGATGGGGAAGATGTTTAGTCGGTAGTACAGGTCCTCGCGGAAGAGCTTTTTCTCCATCAGCTCCTCGAGGTTGCGGCTGGTGGCGGCGAGGAATCGCACGTTGGAATGCAGCTCCTCGTTGCTGCCGACGCGCGAGAAGGTGCGTTCCTGCAGAAAGCGCAGGAGTTTGACCTGGGTCTGCATGGTCAGGTCGCCGATCTCGTCGAGGAAGAGCGTGCCGCCGTCGGCGGCCTCAGCGCGACCGATGCGGCGGCTGACCGCGCCGGTGAACGCGCCTTTTTCGTGGCCGAAGAGCTCGCTTTCGACGAGGTTTTCGGGGAGTGCGGCGCAGTTCAGCGTGATGAACGGCTTGTCCTTGCGTGCGGAGAGCTCCACGATGGCGCGTGCGAGGAGTTCCTTGCCTGTGCCGCTGGCGCCGCGGATCAGGACCGTGGCGTCGGACGGGGCGACCTGGCGGAGCTGTTCGTAGACGAGCTGCATCTCGCGGCAGTTGCCGATCATCTTGCCGGGGGCCTTCTGGAGCATGCTGCGGAGCTTGCGGTTTTCTTCGAGGAGGGATTCGCGTTCGTCGTGGAGTTCCACGCAGGCGGCCGCGGCGTCGGCGGTGATGTTCGCGATGATCTCCAGGAACGCGACGTCGCTGTCGAGGTCGGTATCGGGGAGGACGGGGCGGTCGATGGAGAGCGTGCCGATCACGTGTTCGTGGTGGATCAGCGGGACGCAGATGAATGCGACCTGCTCCGTGTAATGCCGTGCGCCCGTACGGTTCAGGAAACGGCTGTCGCTCCTGATATCCGGAATCACATGGCTGTGGCCGGTCTCGGCGACGTGTCCGGTGATCCCCTCGCCGATGCGGTAGTGCCCGAGCTTCTTCTCGGTTTCCGCCAGTCCGCAGGAGACCTCGATCTTCAGCGTGTCGCCGTACAGAAGGGCGAACGTGCCCCGGATCATGCCCATGTCGCTTTCGAGGATGGAGAGGACGCTTTCGAGGAGCGCCTGCACGTCGCGTTCACGGGTGATGACCGAGCTGACCTTCTGAATGACGAGGAGTTGCGGATTGGCGAGTTTATTCATGATAATATAATATACATGTTTGGTTGTGTTTTATCAAGGGGAAAACACCATCTCCTTTCATGTTTCGCGTCAAATCATTCCAAATCATGCCGAATCATGCCAGGTCGCGGATGATCTCGCGGACGGTCTTCTTCGCGTCGGCCATCGCGCGGACCACGAGCGACGCGCCGGTGGTGCAGTCTCCCACGGTGTAGACATGGCGTTCGGGATCGGCGATCAGGCCGTTGCGGGGCGTGAGCTTGAGCTGGAGATCGGCGGCGGGCCCCTTGGGATCGGCGCCGGTGAAGCCCATGGCGAGCAGGATCAGGTCGGCCTCGATGACGCGCGTGGAGTTTTCGACCGCGACGGGCTTCAGCGGCTTTCCTTCCGGCGTGGTCTCCCACTGGACGGAATGCACCTCGACTCCGGTCAGGATGCCGTTTTCGCCGAGGAACCGGTCGCTCGCCACGTTCCACTCGCGTTCGCAGCCTTCCTTGTGGCTTGAGCTGGTGCGGAGCATCCAGGGCCAGGCGGGCCACGGGGTGGACGCGGACCGCGTTTCGGGCGGCATCGGCATGATCTCGACCTGCTTTACGCTCGCCGCGCCCTGGCGGATCGCGGTCCCGGCGCAGTCGCTGCCGGTGTCGCCGCCGCCGATGATGAGCACGCGTTTGCCCTTCGCGCTGACGGGGAGCGTGCGGAGCTCGCCGTTGTTCACGCGGTTCTGTCCCTGCAGGAATTCGAGTGCGAAATGGACGCCGTCCAGATCGCGGCCGGGGATGTTCAGGTCGCGGGCGCACGGCGTGCCGGTGGCGAGCACGATCGCGTCGTAGTTGCGGAGGAGATACTGCCCGGCGACGTCGAGCCCGATGCGGCAGTCGGTTTGGAATTCGATCCCGGCCTGGCGCATGAGGGAGATGCGGCGGTCGATGACGCGTTTGTCGAGCTTGAAATCGGGGATGCCGTAGCGGAGGAGTCCGCCGGGCTTGTGGTTCGCCTCGAAGACCTTCACGCTGAATCCGGCGCGGTTCAGCGCTTCGGCGGCGTACAGCCCGGACGGGCCGCTGCCGACGACGGCGATGCGCTTGCCGTTGCGGACCGCGGGGACGACCGGCTTCACCCAGTCGTTTTCAAACGCGGTCTCGACGATGACTTTTTCGCACTGGCGTACCATGACAGGGTCGTCGTTGACGCCGTTGCAGCAGGCTCCCTCGCAGAGGGCGGGGCAGATGCGGCAGGTGAATTCGGGGAAGAAACTGGTTTCGGAGAGGATTCGCCAGGCGGTCAGCCAGTCGCCGTCCGCGGCGGCGCTGTTGAAGTCCGGGATCACGTTTCCGAGCGGGCAGCCCGCGCCGTGGCAGAAAGGTACGCCGCAGTTGTGGCAGCGGAGCATCTGCTCGCGGACCTGTTCCGGGGCGAGGCGGACTTCGACTTCGTTGAAATCGCGGACGCGTTCGTCCGCGGGACGGTAGATATCGTGAATGCGTTCGATCATGGTCAGGTTGCTCCTTTCTCAGCGGGCGGCGCGTGCGAGCGCGCTGCGGTATTCGACGGGGAAGATGCGGACGAATTTCGGGCGGTACTGCTCCCAGTCGGAGAGCATGCGCGCGGCCTTTTTGCTTCCGGTCTCGTGGAAATATTCCTCCAGCAGGGACTTGAGTTCGTGCTCGGCTTCAGTGCCGGACTCGATGCTTTCCAGGTCGATGCCGTCCGTGCTGCAGCTGAGGTCGAAATGGCCCTTTTCGTCGTAGATGTAGGCGAGTCCGCCGGTCATGCCCGCGGCGAAGTTTACGCCTACGTGTCCGAGCACGACCACGCGGCCGCCGGTCATGTATTCGCATCCGTGGTCGCCCACGCCCTCGGCTATGAGCGTCATGCCGCTGTTGCGGATGGCGAAGCGTTCGCCGGCGATGCCGTAGAGGAAGATCTTGCCTGAGGTGCCGCCGTACCCGATCACGTTTCCGGCGATCACGTTGTTCTCGGCGTCGTAGCCCGCGTTTTCGGGCGGACGGATCACGATCTTGCCGCCGGAGAGGCCCTTGCCGACGAAGTCGTTGGCTTCGCCCTCCAGCCGGAGCGTGACGCCTTTCGGCAGGAACGCGCCGAAGCTCTGTCCGGCGACGCCCGTGAGATTGACCTGGATCGTATCCTCGGCGAGCTTGTTTTCGCCGAACTTCTCCGCCACGATCCCGGCGAGCTCGGCGCCCGCGGTGCGGTCGGAGTTCGTGATGACGGCGGAAATGCTTTCCTTCCTGCCGTTCAGTTTCAGCTTCGGCAGGATGGCGCGGCGGTCGAAGTTCACGAGTTCGTACGGTGCTTCGTTCGGGTCGAAATGCACCGCGCTGTCCTTCACCTGTTCGAAGATCTTGCTGAAATCCAGGCGGATCGTCTTGTAGAAGTCGACCGCGTGGTTCGTTTCGAGCAGGTCGGAGCGTCCGCACGCTTCTTCCAGCGAGTGCAGGCCGAGCGAGGCGAGGTATTCGCGGACCTCCTGCGCGATGAACCGCAGGAAGTTGATGATGTATTCGGGTTTGCCCGCGAAGTTCTTGCGGAGTTCGGGATCCTGCGTGGCTACGCCCATCGGGCAGGTGTTGCTGTGGCACTGGCGCATCATCACGCAGCCGATGCAGACGAGGATGGTCGTGGCGAACCCGAACTCCTCCGCGCCGAGCAGCGCGGCGATGACCACGTCGCGTCCGGTCTTCAGCTGGCCGTCCACCTGGAGCTTGATCTTGCCGCGAAGGCCGTTCAGCACGAGCGTCTGCTGGGCTTCCGCCACGCCGAGTTCCCACGGGAGTCCGGCGTGCTTGATGCTGGTGAGCGGGGACGCGCCCGTGCCGCCGTCGTGGCCGGAAACCAGCACCACGTCGGCGTGCGCCTTGGCGACGCCTGCGGCGACCGTGCCGACGCCGAGCTCGGAGACGAGCTTCACGGAGATGCGCGCCTTCGGATTGGCGTTGCGGAGGTCGTAGATGAGCTGGGCGAGGTCCTCGATGGAGTAGATGTCGTGGTGCGGCGGCGGTGAGATGAGCGTGACGCCGGGCATGGCGTGGCGGATCTTCGCGACGAATTCGTTGACCTTGTGGCCGGGCAGCTGGCCGCCTTCGCCGGGCTTGGCCCCCTGCGCCATCTTGATCTGGATGTCGCGGGCGTTGCGGAGGTATTCGATCGTGACGCCGAACCGTCCGCTGGCGACCTGCTTGATGGCGGAGTTGAACTCGGTGCCGAAGCGTTCGGCATTCTCGCCGCCCTCGCCGCTGTTGCTCATCGCGCCGACGGCGTTCATGGCCTTGGCGATGGTCTCGTGCGCCTCCGGGCTGAGGGAGCCGAGGCTCATCGCGCCGGAGACAAAGCGTTTCAGGATGCTTTCGACGCTTTCGACCTCGTTGATGGAGATCGCGCGTTTCTTTTTGAACTGGAAGAGGCCGCGCAGGGTGCACAGGTGGTGCGCCTGGTCGTCGATCATGCGGCTGTATTCCTTGAATTTGTTATAGTCGCCGGCCTGCACGGCCTGACGGAACGTGCTCAGCGATTCGGGCGTCCAGAGATGCGCCTCGCCGTCCTTGCGGTAACGGTACTGGCCGCCGCCGGGGAGCAGCGGGGATTCGGCGGCTTCTGCGGCAGCCGCGCGCAGGACAGCTTCGTGGGCGATCTCAGCGAGGCCGATGCCGCCGACGCGGCTGGCCGTGCCGGGGAGGAATTCGCGCAGAAAATCGGGGTTCAGGCCGACCGCTTCGAACGCCTGCGCGGAACGGTAGCTGCGGAGCGTGGAGATGCCGAGCTTGGACATGATCTTCAGCAGGCCCTTGTCGACCGCCTGGATGTAGTTGCTGGCGGCGGTCACGGGGTCCAGGTTGATCGCGCCGGAGTTCGCCAGCGCGGACACCGTGGCGAGCGCCAGGTACGGATTGATCGCGGTCGCGCCGTAGCCCAGCAGCAGCGCGAAGTGCATCACTTCGCGCACCTCGCCGGACTGCACGATCAGGCCGGTTTCCGGACGGAGCCCGGCATCGACCAGCGCGCGGTTCACGGCGGAGCAGGAAAGCAGGCTCGGGATCGCCGCCTGTCCCTGCGGCAGATCGCGGTCGGACAGGATCAGGATGTGTTCGCCGGCTTTTGCCGCGGCGACCGCTTCCTCCGCGAGCGATTTCAGGGCGTCGCGTAACGCGGTTTCCCCGCTCTTCGCCGGGAATCCGCAGCTCAAAACACGCGAATGATACCCCTGCACGCCGAAGTTCTGAAGATGGCGGAGTTCGTCGTCAGTGAGGACCGGACGGCGGAGTTTGATGAGGCGGGCGTGTTCGGGCGTCTCGTCCAGGATGTTGCCCTTGTTGCCGATGTAGGTCATCAGGCTCATCACGAGTTCCTCGCGGATCGGGTCGATCGGCGGGTTCGTGACCTGCGCGAAGAGCTGTTTGAAATACTGGAAGAGCAGCTGCGGGCGTTCGGAGAGCACGGCCAGCGCGGCGTCGTTGCCCATCGAGCCGACCGGTTCCTTGCCCTGCAGCGCCATCGGCTTCAGGATCACGTCCATGTCCTCGCGGGTGTAGCCGAAGAGGCGCTGTTTCGCCGTCAGGTCCTCCTCCGGGCGAGATGCGGTGATGTCGGTGAAGAGCCCGTGCACGGAGAGGCGATTTTCCTCGACCCAGCGGCGGTACGGCTTGCTGCGCGCCAGGCGGTTCTTGACCTCGGAATCCGGCACGATGCGGTGATTTTCCATGTCCAGCAGGATGATCTCGCCGGGTTTCAGGCGGCCTTTCAGCTCCACGTCCTCGGCGGGGATGTCCAGCACGCCGGTCTCGCTCGCGAGCACGAAAAGACCGTCTTTACATTTTGTGTAACGCGCCGGACGCAGGCCGTTGCGGTCCAGGATCGCGCCCGCGTTTACGCCGTCGGAGAACGCGATGGCCGCCGGTCCGTCCCAGGGCTCCATGAGCGCGGAGTGGTATTCGAAGAACCCGCGCACGTCGCGTCCCATATAATATTTCGCGCCCCACGCCTGCGGGATCAGCATCAGCATGGCGTGTTCCGGGGAACGCCCCGCGGCGACGAGCAGTTCGAACATGTTGTCAAGCGAGGCGGAGTCGCTTTGGCCGGGCTCGATCAGCGGGAGCAGTTTCGCGAGGTCGTCGCCGAAGAGCGGGCTTTTCAGAAGGCGTTCGCGCGCCCGCATGGCGTTCAGGTTGCCGCGCAGGGTGTTGATCTCGCCGTTGTGCGCCAGATAGCGGAAGGGATGCGCCAGCTGCCACGTCGGGAAGGTATTTGTGCTGTAGCGCTGGTGCACGATCGCCAGGCGCGAGCGGAACAGTTCGTCGTCGAGGTCGGGATAGAACTGCTCCAGCTGGGTCGCCAGCAGCAGACCCTTGTACACGATGTTCCGCGACGACATGCTGCAGATGTAAAGGTCCAGTTTGCGCTTTTCGATCAGGCGGCGCATCACGAAGAGCTTGCGCTCGAACGCCGCATTGTCCTCGAAATTCCGGCCGTCGATGAAGAGCTGGCGGATTACCGGCATGTTCTTGCGGGCGGTGCGGCCGATCTTCTCCGGTACGATGGGGACTTCGCGCCAGCCCAGGATGCCGCCGCCTTCCGCACGGATGACTTCTTCGATATCCTGTTCCGCGCCGAGTCCGCCGAAGATCATTGCCACGGCGTATTTGCCGGCTTCGGGCAGCTTCACGCCCGCCTTCGCGCGGAAGAATTCGTCGGGCATGGAGAGCAGGAGCCCGGCGCCGTCCCCCGTTTCCGGGTCGCTTCCCGCCGCGCCGCGGTGCATCAGGCGGCAAAGGATCGTAATACCTTTTGTAACGATATCGTGTGATGCGCGTCCGTTCAGGTCGGCGACCATGCCGACGCCGCACGCATCGTGTTCTTGCCGTGGATCGTAAAGTCCATGAGGTTGCTGTCGGAAGATTTGCTGTTCCATGTTTTTCGGCCTTTCTTGTCGAGTTGATTTAAGAAACAAGTCAGCAGGATTTTAAGCAGATTTCGTGCCAAGGATACGATCAGCGGAAAAACCGCACTTCGTGTTTACATGTTTTGTAATCATGTAATCAGACGATTACAAAACCTGTAATATCCGTTTGCCGCTTTTCGCCTCAAATCGATTGGCATGTTTTATGCTCGTTACCATCCGGAAGAAATCAAAAAAACATTACCAAATTCCGCACGGAAAGGAGGACCGCGATGTCTGATGCGGTCAAACATGAATGCGCAGTGGCGCTGCTCCGGCTTCGCAAACCGCAGGAATATTATTTCAGCAAGTACGGCAGCGCCGACTACGGATTCAGCAAAATGGCGCTCCTGCTCGAAAAACAGCACAACCGCGGACAGGACGGCGCCGGGATCGCGTCGCTGTACCTCAATCCGGAACCCGGGCTCCCGGCATACCGCGTGGAGCGTTCCGCCGCTTCGGAAGACCCGCTGGCCGACCTGCTCGGACGGTGCGCCGGCGCGCCGGGATTCGACGGCGGACTCCTGCTGGGGCATCTGCGCTATGCGACTTACGGAAGGGACGAGGAATCCGCCTGCCATCCGTTCGTACACGATTCGAACTGCCTGCGGCGGACGCTGCTGCTGGCCGGCAACTTCAACCTCACGTCCGCGAACGAACTCTTTGAAAAATTCCTGCGTCTGGGGCACCATCCGAAGAGCCGGGCGGACGGCTACCTGATCCTCCAGATCATCGCGCACTACCTGGAACAGGACTCCAATCTTCACCCCGGTTCGCCGGACTGGGCGAAGATCCTCCGACAGGCGCTGAACGGCCTCGACGGCGCGTTCACTCTTTGCGGCATCAACGGCGCGGGCGATGCTTTTGTGATCCGGGACCCCCATGCGATACGTCCCGGATATTTTTATTTTGACGACGAAGTGTTTACGGCGGCGAGCGAAAGGCCCGCGATCCAGGCGGCGTTCGACTGCGCCACCTCCGAAGTCATGGAGGTCCCGCCGGGCAAGGCGGTCATCGCGCGTGCGGACGGCGGAGTGGAGATCCTGGACTGTCTGGAACCGGCGGAACGCCGCAGCTGCGTTTTCGAACGCATCTATTTCTCGCGTCCGAACGACGCGGACATCCACCGCGAACGCAAACGCCTGGGCAAATCGCTGGTCCCGGCGGTGCTTCAGGCGGTGGACAACGATTTCGATACGACGTTTTTCAGCTACATCCCGAACTCCGCGCGCGTCAGCTACCACGGCATGCTCGAAACGCTTTTCATGATGGCCGCACATCAGGACATGCGCGTGCGCTTCGGCGAGATTGCGATCAAGGACGCGAAATTCCGCACGTTCATCGCCGACGCCGACAGCCGCCGCGAGCTTTATATGCATGTCTATGATGTGACTTACGGCCTGATCCGGCCGGGCGTGGACACGCTGGTCGTGCTGGACGATTCCATCGTCCGAGGCAACACCATGCGGAACGCGATCCTGCCGATCCTTGACCGCCTCTGCCCGAAACGCATCATCGTGGCGAGCTCTGCGCCTCCGGTCAAATACCCCGACTGCTACGGCATCGACATGGCGTGCGCGGGCGATCTGGCGGCGTTCCAGGCCGCGGTCGCGATCCTGCGGCGCACCGGACGCGAAGACGTGCTGAACCGCGCATGCGAGGCGGCGCGGAAAGTTCTGTCCGGCGCCGCGCCCAACGAAAACCATATGCGCGAGATATACGACGCGGTCGATGAGGAAGAACTCTACAAGGAGATCGCACGGCTTCTCACGCCGCCCGGGCTCAAGGCCGAGCTCAAGGTCGTCTACCAGACCGTCGAGGCCCTGCATTCCTGCTGCCCGGACTATCCCGGCGACTGGTATTTCACGGGGGACTACCCCACGCCAGGCGGCATCCGCACGGCGAACCGCGCGCTGGTGAATTTCATGGAAAACAATCAGGAAAGAGCATACTGACATGAGCGATTATCAAGATTTGTGGAAACAGCAGCGCGAACGCAGGGCGTTCCTCGCGCTCGCCGACGGCACAGTCTTCCACGGCTATGCCTTCGGCGACCCGCACGACCGCACGGGCGAAGCTGTATTCAACACCGGCATGACCGGATACCAGGAGATCATTTCCGACCCGTCCTACGCGGGGCAGTTCGTGACGCTCACGACCGCCGAAGTCGGCAACTACGGCTGCACGCAGGAAGACATGGAGTCGCGGAGCCTGTTCCCTAATGGGCTGATCATCCAGGAACTCAATCCCGCCTCGAACTGGCGTTCCCGCGAGGCGCTTTCCGCCATCATGAGCCGTTACGGCAAGCCCGGCCTCGCCGGAGTCGACACGCGGGCGCTGACGCTGCACCTGCGGACGAAAGGCAGCCAGAAAGCCTATCTGCATGTGAGCGAGGAAAACATTTCGGAAGAAGAAGCCGTGAAGCGGGCGCAGGCGTGGGAAGGGCTCGAAGGCCAGGACTACGCCTCCATCGTCACGACACCGGTCCCGTACGACTGGAGCGAAGAAGGGAAATACCATGTGGTCGTGTACGATTTCGGCGTGAAATACAATATTCTGCGGATGCTCGCCGCGCGCGACATGCGCGTGACGGTCGTCCCCGCCACGACTGCGCCCGACGAGGTGCTGGCGGCGAAACCGGACGGTGTGTTCCTTTCCAATGGCCCCGCCGACCCGTCCGCTGTGACCTACGCCATCGAAAACATCCGCACGCTGCTGGGGCGCGTCCCGATGATGGGGATCTGCCTCGGGCACCAGCTGCTCGGTCTGGCGTGCGGAGCGAAATGCGGCCGCCTGAAATTCGGGCACCACGGCTGCAACCACCCGGTCAAGAACATCCTCACAGGCGAGGTGGCGATCTCCAGCCAGAACCACAATTTCGCGCTGACGGACCTGCCAGCCGAACTTGAACTTACGCACATCAATCTGAATGACAATACAATCGAAGGAATCCGCCACAAAACGCTCCCGGCGTTCAGCGTGCAGTACCACCCGGAGGCCGCACCAGGGCCGCACGATGCCGCCGAACTTTTCGACGCGTTCCGCAAACTCATGGAGGACAGCAGATCATGAAAACGAAACACATCTTCATCACGGGCGGAGTCGTTTCCAGCCTCGGCAAAGGTATCACCGGAGCCGCCCTCGCGTTCCTCCTGAAACAGCGCGGATACCGCGTGGCGATGCAGAAGCTGGACCCGTACCTGAACGTGGACCCGGGCACCATGAGCCCTTACCAGCACGGCGAAGTCTTCGTGACCGACGACGGCGCGGAGACCGACCTCGACCTGGGCCACTACGAACGCATCGCCGGCGTGACGTGTTCCCACGCCAGCAACTACACCTCCGGCCGCATTTACGGCAGCGTCATCGCGCGCGAACGAGCTGGCGGGTACCTCGGCGGCACTGTGCAGGTCGTGCCGCACATCACCGACGAGATCAAGGCTGCGATCCGGTCGCTGGAGAGCGACGATGTGGACATCGCCATCACGGAGATCGGCGGCACCACCGGCGATATCGAAAGCCTGCCGTTCCAGGAGGCCACCCGCCAGTTCAAGCTGGAGGCCCCCGCGGGCGACGCGATCTTCATCCACCTCACGCTCGTGCCGTTCATCCGCGCGGCGAAGGAGTTGAAGACGAAGCCCAGCCAGCACTCCGTGGCGGCGCTGCGCAGCATCGGTATCGTGCCGGACATCCTCGTGTGCCGATCCGAGGTGCCGATGGAGGAGGAACACCTGAACAAGCTGTCGCTCTTCTGCAACGTGCGGCGCAATTGCGTGATCGAGGAGCTGGACGTGCAGAACTCCATTTATGAGGTGCCGCTGGAACTGGAGCAGCAGGAATTCGATACGCGCGTGCTGGAGCTGCTTCATCTCGATCCTCGCACGATCGACCTTGACGAATACCGCGCATGGCTCGACGGCGTGCTGCATCCGCAGACCAAGTGCACCATCGCGGTCGTCGGCAAGTACATCCGCCACCAGGACGCCTACAAGAGCATCTATGAATCGCTCAGCCACGCCGGGATCAAACATTCCTGCAAGGTCGAGGTGCGCAAGATCGAATCCGAGGAGTTCATGTCCGCCGATCCGGCGGTGCTCCTGAACGGCGTGGACGGCATCCTCGTGCCCGGCGGATTCGGGACGCGCGGCGTGGACGGCAAGATCAAGGCCATCGAATATGCCCGCACGCACAAACTGCCGTTCCTCGGCATCTGCCTGGGCATGCAGTGCGCCGTGATCGAGTTCGCGCGGGACGTCCTCGGGCTCGCCGATGCCCACAGCTCGGAGTTCGACGAGAGCACGCCGAACCCGGTGATCGACCTGATGGATGAACAGCGCACGATCCACGACAAGGGCGGCACCATGCGCCTCGGCGCGTACGACTGCGACCTCGTTCCCGGTTCGCTCGCGGAACGCCTCTACGGCGAGCCGCACATCAGGGAACGCCACCGCCACCGCTTCGAGTTCAATCCGAAATACCGCGCCGACATGGAATCCGCCGGGCTCCGCATCAGCGGCGTGAATCCGCAGCGCGGCCTGGTGGAGATCGTCGAGATCCCGGACCATCCGTTCTTCATCGGCTGCCAGTTCCACCCTGAATTCAAATCTCGTCCCATGCACGCGCACCCGCTCTTCGACGGGTTCGTGGAAGCGGCGCTGAAAGGTCGTCAAAATGCCGAAACGCACTGACATCCAGAAAATCCTGCTGATCGGATCCGGCCCGATCGTCATCGGCCAGGGCTGCGAGTTCGACTACTCCGGCGTGCAGGCATGCAAGGTGCTGAAGCAGGACGGGTTCGAGGTCGTGCTCGTGAACTCCAACCCGGCGACCGTCATGACCGATCCCGAGCTCGCCGACCGCACCTATATCGAACCGCTCACATGCGACATCCTCCACGAGATCATCCGGCGCGAACGCCCGGACGCCATATTGCCCACGCTCGGCGGCCAGACCGCGCTGAACCTCGCCATGGAGCTCCATAAGAACGGCATCCTGAAGCGCTATCAGGTCGAACTCATCGGCGCCAACGCGGACGCCATCGCCCGCGCCGAGGACCGCCAGCTCTTCAAAAAGACCATGCAGGACCTCGGGCTCGACCTGCCGCAGTCCGGCTCCGCGCACTCCGAAAGCGAGGCGGACGCGATCGCCCGTACCATCGGCACCTGGCCGCTCATCATACGCCCCGGCTTCACGCTCGGCGGCACGGGCGGCGGCATCGCGCACGACGAGGCGGAATTCACCGAGATCGTGCGGCGCGGCCTCGAAGCCAGCCTGAACCACGAGGTCCTGATCGAGGAATCCCTGCTCGGCTGGAAGGAATTCGAGATGGAGGTCATGCGCGACAAGAAGGGCTCCAGCGTCATCGTCTGCTCCATCGAAAACCTCGACCCGATGGGCGTCCACACCGGCGACTCCATCACCGTCGCCCCCATCCAGACCCTCACCGACCGCGAATATCAGGAGATGCGCGATGACTCCCTGCGCGTGCTCGCCGCGATCGGCGTGGAGACCGGCGGGTCGAACGTGCAGTGGGCGGTCAACCCGGACACCGGCCGCCGCATCATCATTGAGATGAACCCGCGCGTGTCGCGTTCCAGCGCGCTGGCCTCAAAGGCCACCGGATTCCCCATCGCGAAGATCGCCGCCAAGCTCGCGGTCGGCTACACCCTCGACGAGCTCCGCAACGACATCACCGGCACCACGCCGAGCTGTTTCGAGCCCGCGCTCGACTACATCGTGACCAAGGTCCCGCGGTTCACGTTCGAGAAGTTCCCCGCCGCCGACCCCACGCTCGGCACCCAGATGAAATCCGTCGGCGAGGTCATGGCGATCGGCCGCAACTTCAAGCAGAGCCTGCAGAAGGCGCTGCGCTCGCTCGAAACGGGCCGTGCCGGATTCGGCGCGGACGGCAGGGACGCGGCGTTCGAATCCGCCTCCGACGAGGAGATGGAGGAGAAGCTTGCGAAGCCGAATGCCGACCGCATCTTCTGGCTCCGCGTGGCGTTCAAGCGCGGCTGGGACATCGAAAAGATCTTTGCACTCACGAAGATCGACCGTTTCTTCCTTCGCCATCTGCACGAGCTCGCCCTGTTCGAGGACGAGATCGCGTCCTCCGGCACGCTCGAAAAACTCGCCGCCGATCCCGCGCTCTTCCGCCAGGCGAAAGAATTCGGCTACAGCGACCGCCAGATCGCGTTTTTGCTTCATTCGACCGAAACCGAGGTCGCGGCGAAGCGTAAACAGATCGGCCTGCTGCCGAGCTTCGGCGCGGTCGATACCTGCGCCGGCGAATTCGAGGCGATCACGCCGTATTACTACAGCTCCTACGCGGACGCGGGCGAACCCGTGCGCCCGAGGGGCGACAAGAAATCCATCATGGTGCTGGGCGGTGGCCCGAACCGCATCGGGCAGGGTATCGAGTTCGACTACTGCTGTTGCCATGCGGCGTTCGCGCTGCGCAAGGCGGGATACGAGGTCGTGATGGTGAACTCCAACCCGGAGACCGTGTCCACCGACTACGACACCAGCGACAAGCTTTACTTCGAGCCGCTCACGCTCGAAGACATCATGCACATCTACGAGCGCGAGCAGTGCTCCGGCGTGATCGTGCAGTTCGGCGGGCAGACGCCGCTGAACCTGGCGCAGGCGCTGAAGGCCGCCGGGGCGAACGTGATCGGCACCAGCCCGGACGACATCGACCTGGCCGAGGACCGCGACTACTTCAAGCAGCTCGCCTCGAAGATCGGCATCCTCCAGCCCGAAAGCGGCATCGCGCACACCGTGGACGAAGCGCTCGCCATCGCGGAGAAGATCGGTTACCCCGTGCTCGTGCGCCCGAGTTTCGTGCTCGGCGGTCGCGGCATGGTCATCGTCTACAAGGAAAAATACCTGCGCAAGTTCACCGAGGAGGCCGCGCGCGTCGCCGAGGGCAAGCCCATCCTGATCGACCGCTTCCTCGAGAACGCGATCGAGCTGGACGTGGACTGCATCTCCGACGGCGAAACGACCGTGATCGGCGCCATCCTGGAGCACGTCGAGCCCGCCGGATGCCATTCCGGCGACTCCGCCAGCGTGACCCCGCCGATGAGCCTGTCGCCGGAGATACTGGAGCAGATACGCGTCTACGCCCGCGAGTTCGCCGCCGCGCTCCACGTGAACGGCCTGATGAACATGCAGCTCGCGGTCAAGGACGGAAAAATCTACATGATCGAGGTCAATCCGCGCGCATCCCGCACCATCCCGTTCGTCAGCAAGGCGATCGGCGTGCACCTGGCCGGTCTCGCCGCGCTCTGCATGACCGGGCGCAAGCTCGCCGACCTCGGATTCACCCGTGAGGTCGTGTTGCCGTACACCGCCGTGAAGGAGGCCGTGTTCCCGTTCGTGAAGTTTCCCGGCGTCGACATCGTGCTGACCCCGGAAATGAAGTCCACGGGCGAAGTGATGTGCCTCGACACCGACTGGGGCATCGCGTACCTGAAAAGCCAGCTCGCCGCCGGGTCGCGCCTGCCGAAACAGGGCAGCGTCTTCCTCTCCGTGAAGGACCAGGACAAGCCGCGCATCGTGGACGTGGCGCGCAAGCTCGTTGAACTCGGATTCCGCCTGTACGCCACGCTCGGCACCTCCACGCTGCTCTGCAACGAGGGCATCCGCGTGAACGCGCTCTTCCGCATCTCGAAGGGACGGCCGAACCTGCTCGACCTCATCCGTGAGGGCGAGATCCAGTGGGTCATCAACACCTCGGAGAACGGCGCGGAGGCCATGGTCGACGAGATCCGGATGCGCTCCAAGTCCATCGCCGCCGGAATCCCGATCACCACGACCATCGCGGGCGCGGAAGCCGCCGTCGACGGCATCCGTGACCAGATCGAGTTCGGGCGTTTCGAGGTCAGTTGCCTTCAGGAATACCACCGCCACATCCACCAATCCGCCGCGGGAGGACAAGTCCTCCACTGAAGCAGTGTCCGGCTACGCTCGGACACACACGGTGTGTGCCGATACTGTGTCCGGCTACGCTCGGACACGGGGAGACGGAGCATCCACCGCTTGTGATGTGCCGCTGCGAAGCGAGGCACTATGTCAGCACTGCTTGCAGTGTGCGCGAGCGGAGCCGCGCACTGGATCAGCACCGCTTGCGGCGGTGAAATCGTAGCCGATGAAGCCGAAGATCTGGAACAGCTCCCAGGATATCGATTTCTTCAAGGTCCTGTTGAATTCCGCTTCGAAGTCCGCGCCGGGGGACAGATAGTGTTCCAGCGCGTCCGGGGTGCGTTCCAGGTACGGCAGGAGCGCGGCGGGATCGTCCGTACCGACGCGTTCTCGGAAGGGCGGCAGCGTCATCTTCAGCCAGATGTCCGGTGATCTGGGCATATTCCGCGGCGGGTACCGGAAGAATTTTGCGGCCCGTTCCTTCGCCTCGGCGTCCTCCGGGTGCTCCGCCTCGGGATCCATCATCTCTGTCACGCCGGGCGCGCGGAGCAGTTCTTCAAGGATACGCTTCGTTTCCGCCTCGGGAAGCGTTTTCCGCACCTCGTCGCGGATGACGGCGGCGGGGTGCCCCTCGAAGAAGGATAAATCCCCGCCGATCCTATTCAAAATGAAGTCAGGCAGATTCCACTGCCTGCCGCGGAATCCCGCCTGCGTGACGAACACGTCGAACGCTTGCGCGCCGAACCGTTCGCGGCAGAATGCGTCGCAGCGGCGTTCCTCCTGAATCTGAAGCGGAAGGATGGCGCCGCAGAGCGGCAGGGCGTCGCCCGGAATCATGTCGAGCGTCCCGGCCCCGGGATGATAGGCGTCCGGCGGGAGTCCCCACACGAACTCGAGGCGTTTCAGGAGCGTGCCGCGAGTGAGGCGGGATCGTTCGTGGCACAGCGCCCGCGCGATGCAGATGCGGAACGATTCGGCGTCCAGCGCGCAGAGCAGCGGATAGCCGACGACCAGGATGTCGCGCCGGAGGCACGCGATCTTCTGAAAGCGGGAGAGGACCGTGACGCGGAAGCTCATGTCGAGGCGGATTTGCCGGATTGGCGCGGTCCCAAGTTCGCGGCACAATTCGCCGACGGCATCGTACAGGCGGGCGTATCCCTGCGGATCGAGCGGCATTCCGACGGGTTTGCGCCGGCGGAAAACCGGGATGATGAACAGGAAAAATGGCGCAGCGAGGAATGCCGCGAGCAGCAGATGGATCATCGTGATCCGGTACGCCGCGAGCAGCCCGAACACTCCGTCGCACGCCGCAAGGAACAGTATCCCCATGAATCCCAGACCGAAGAGAAAAATGAGCAGCCGGTTGAACAGGAACATGCCCAGAAGATTCAGGTAATACCGTCTCGGATTCTTTTCGAACAGCTTCAGCCATTTGGTATAGGTGAAGCGCATCTGCTTCATTTCGTCGATCTTTTCGGTCTTGCGCGCACCCCATTTCCAGTTCCTGTCGGGCGGCGGTCCCGCCTCGTCGCCGGGGAGATCGCGGCGGAACGGTGTGTACCGGACGACTCCGCGTTTTTTCCCGAATAAGGAGGCCACCTTGGAGACGAAAGACAAAATGAAAGCATTTATCAGGAAAAACCAGGACAGAATGACCAGTTTGAACGTAAGCTTGAAGATCGCTTCGTGCTGTTCCTTGAAACGTCTGAACCATCTGTATCTGAAATAATGCTGCGCGTCCGGGTGGCCATGTTCGGCAGCGAGCCGCAGCCATCTTTCGGCCTCCGCTTCGTCCGCCTCCACCCCGTTCCCCGAGGCATAGCGCATGCCGAGGTTGAATTGCGCGTTCGCCCAGCCCTGTTCGGCTGATTTGCGGTACCATTCGGCGGCTTTCACCTGGTCTTTGATGACGCCGTTGCCGGATGCGCAGCATACGCCCATGTTGTATTGCGCTTTTCGGTTGCCCTGTTCTGCCGCCTTACGGTACCACTCGACGGCCTTCTCATAATCCCTCTCCACGCCCAGACCGTAGTAATAGCAGTAACCGAGCGCGTTCTGTCCGCCGGAGTGTCCCAGTTCCGCCGCCTTCCGGTAATGCTCCGCGGCGGCTTCGTACTGCTTCGCGTCGAAAGCCTGCACTCCGAGGTCGTACTCGTCCTGCGCTTCGTCGGCAAACGCGGGGAGAAACGCCGTCGCGAGGAGGAACGCGAGCGCGGCCGTGATGGTGCGTGCGAACCTCTGTCCGGTGCGCGTGGCGCATGCGGAAAGCCGTCCGTTTTCACTGTTTTCGTTACGGGGCAGGGGGTGGTTCATTCCGGTCCGCTTTCGGGGGGTGCATGGGGGTGTATTGTGTGCCACAACCAAATATACACGCCTAAAAGAGAAAATCAAGGAGCATCGGCGAAACTTGGTATCCGATTCTTTAACAAAGGTCTCCGCACCTTTTTTTTCGCAAAAAGACGAGAGTGACGGTTGACATTTGCGTGAAACGGGTGTATAGTATTTGCATTATGAAAACGATTTCCGTGAACAACAGCATTCGATTTTACGGCTTCTTCTGGCGATTTACCGCCTGACGAAGCCCGTTTGCACGTGTACACGCGAAAGTCATGACAACAGACGGGTTCGGCCCAGCAAAAGGGTCCGGCCCGGTTTCTTTTTTCAGCAGACACAGCCGCATCCGGGCCCCGAAATCCCGAATGCGGTTTTCTTTTTTCCGACAACGACTCAAACAATTAAAATACACAACACAAAGGACTCCCCCCATGAACAAGACAGAACAGCCGATCAAATCCCCCGAACAGCTCGCGTCCGAACTCGCGCCGAACGCGGACATCGTGGAGCACATCAACCGGAACCGCGCGGAACTGCGGAAGATCTTCGACCGGACGGACAAGCGCCTGGTGGTCATCGCCGGTCCGTGCTCGATTCACAACGTGCCCGCCGCGCTGGAATACGCGGAGAAGCTGGCGAAGCTCTCGGAACGCGTCTCCGACGACATCAAGCTGGTGATGCGCTGCTATTTCGAGAAGCCGCGTACCACGCTCGGCTGGAAGGGCCTCGTGTACGACCCCGACCTGGACGGCGGCAGCGACATCGCACGCGGCCTGGAGCTCGCCCGCAAGCTTCTGCTGGACGTGTCTGCGTACGGGCTCGGCACCGCCACCGAACTGCTCGACCCGGCGATCGCGAACTATCTTTCCGAGCTCGTTTCGTGGGCGGGGATCGGCGCGCGCACCACGGAGTCCCAGACGCATCGCCAGCTCGCCAGCTCGCTCGACATGCCCGTCGGGTTCAAGAACAGCACCGACGGCAACCTGCAGATCGCCGTGGACGCCATCTGCGCCGCCCGTGCGCCGCACAGCTACATCGGCATCATGCACGACGGCCGCAGCGGCATCATCCGCAGCGAGGGCAATCCGTACTGCCACCTGGTCCTGCGCGGGGGCATCTCCGGCGAGAACTACTATGCCGCGTGCATCGACGCCGCGCTCCGCAAGCTCGAAAACGCGGGCATTCCGCGCACGCTCACGGTCGACTGCAGCCACGGCAATTCGCGGCGCGACCCCGCCCGCCAGCACATCGTTTTCGAAGACGTCCTGGCGCAGAAGCTCGCCGGAAACGACGGCATCGCGGGCATGATGCTCGAAAGCTGCCTCCTGCCCGGCAAGCAGAACCTGATGCCCGGCGTGGCGCCCGATCCGCGCATTTCCGTCACGGACGCCTGCATCGGGTTCGAGGAGACCGAACACCTGATCCTGAACGCCGCGGAGCGCCTGCGCCACGGCACGCCGCACTCCATCTCCACCTCCAAGCCGCGCGTGGCGTACCTCGGGCCCGCCGGGACGTTCACGCACGAGGCCGCGCGGAAAGTCTTCGCCGAGACCGCCGAGTACCGTCCGTGCTCCGGCATCCAGAACGTCTTCGCGGCGGTCGAGACCGGCGAGTGCGAATACGGCTGCGTGCCGGTCGAGAACACCACCGAGGGCGTCGTGATCGGCACGCTGGACGTGCTCGCGGAGACCACGCTGAAGATCTACGCCGAAACGTCCATGAATATCCACCACTGCCTCATGGCGTCCGTGCCGAAGGAGAAGATCGGCGTCATCTACAGCCATGTGCAGTCGCTTGGCCAGTGCCGGAAATACCTCGAACGCAATTTCCCGGACGTGGAGACTGTCGGCGTGGGCTCCAACGCGCGCGCCGCCGAGTTCGCCGCCCTCAGCCCGAACGCCGCCGTCATCGGCGGGGAGAGCATCGCCGCGCAGTACCACCTGAACGTCCTCGACCGCTCCATCCAGGACACCCCGGACAACCGCACACGCTTCCTGATCCTCTCCCGCGCCGAAAACACGCTCATGCCGCACGCGAAATGCTGCATCTGCTTCACCGCGCGCGAACGTTTCGGCGCGCTGCACGACTGCCTCGAGCCCTTCAAGAACGCGGGCGTCACGCTGACCATGATCGAGAGCCGTCCCTCCGGCTCCGGCTGCTGGCATTACCGGTTCTTCGTCGACATCGAGGGCGCGTCCAACGCCCCGCGCGTGGCCGCCGCGCTCGCCGGCCTGAAGCCCCTCACCGAAGAACTCAAGCTCCTCGGCAGCTACCCCGTGCTGTGAGTTGATAAAAGCTAAATATGGCACCTTTGGTTCGGGCGGGAAGGAGACGTTTTCTTTCCCGCCCGCGCCTTGTCTTTTTTTGCGACGGAAAACGTTAGAATCGAAATATTCCATATTTTTTCGGATTGAGCTTGACTTTGTTTCGCCGCCGGAATATATTATAGGCGAAATCAGGGCGGGAGCTCTCCGGCGGCGTTCCCTTTGGTCGTGTGGAATGCTTCCTGTGCGCATCCTGCGCGAGGTCCGGCATCGTATGACCGATCCGCGGAACAGATTCGGAGCACCATTTTCCCGCCCGCTGAAACAAGCCTGACAACATCACACAAGGAGTTTTCCATGAAAGCAACACTCAAAACTCTTGCGCTCGCATGCGCGGCTCTCGCGGCAACGGCACTCTCCGCGGCCGATTTCCACGACTGGGCGCCGACTCCGCCGATGGGCTGGAACAGCTTCGACTGCTTCGGCCTCAGCCTGACCGAGGCGCAGGCGAAGGAACAGGCGGAAGCCATGATCAAACTGCTGAAGCCGTTCGGCTGGGACGTCTTCGTGATCGATCACCAGTGGTACAACGACAACCAGCGCGGATTCCAGAGCGACGCCCGCCACCAGTTCTCCATGGACGAATACGGGCGGTTCATCCCCGGGCCGCAACGCTTCCCGTCCTCGGTCGGCGGCAAGGGGCTGAAGCCGCTCGCCGACTACATGCACGAACGCGGTCTGAAGATCGGCGTGCACCTGATGCGCGGCATCCCGCGTCAGGCCGTGCGTGAAAACACGAAGGTGAAAGGCACGAACTACCGCGCGCAGGACATCGTGAACATGCGCAGCACGTGCGCTTGGAATCAGGATATGTACGGCGTGGACATGAGCAAGCCGGGCGCGCAGGAGTATTACGACTCCCTGTTCGAACAGTTTGCGGAATGGGGACTTGACTTCATCAAGATCGACGACCTCTCCCGTCCGTACGCCACCGCCGAGATCGAGGCGATCCGCAAGGCGATTGACAAGTGCGGACGCCCGATCATCCTCAGCCTCTCGCCCGGCGACACCCCGATCCAGAACGGCAAGCACGCCGACGAGCACGCCAACATGTGGCGCGTCTCCGACGACTTCTGGGACCGCTGGAGCCCGCTGTACGGGATGTTCGGCCGCCTGCACCGCTGGGAACCCTACCGCATCAAGGGCTCCTGGCCGGACGCCGACATGCTCCCGTTCGGCATTATCCAGTTCAACCGCAAGACCAACTTCACGCAGGAAGAACAGCGTCTGTGCTTCACGCTGTGGTCGATCGCGCGTTCCCCGCTCATCCTCGGCGCTGACATGACCAAGCTCGACGACTGGACACTGAAGCTCCTCACGAACAAGGAAGTCATCGCGATCAACCAGAACAGCGACAACAACCGCCAGCTCTCGCAGAAGGGCGACCTCTTCGTGTGGACGGCGGACGTGCCCGGCAGCAAGGATAAGTACGTGGCACTCTTCAATGCCTCCACGCCCGGCACGCACAACATCGATTACCAGAAGGCCAAATACCATAGCATTAAGGTCGGCGGCTCCGGTGTACGCGAAGCGGAGATCAAGGCCGACATTAGCGGCTCGAAGTCGTTCGCTCTGGCCGTGACCGACGGTGGCGACGGCATCAACTACGACCACGCCGCCTGGCTGGAACCCGTCCTCTCCGGTCCCGCGGGCACGAAGAAGCTCACCGAACTCCGCTGGAAGAGCGCCACGCAGGGCTGGGGCAATACCCGCGTCGGGCAGACCTCCGACGGCCGCCAGATCGACGGTATCGGCACGCACGCCGCCTCGGTCATCATCTACGACCGGCCGGAAGGCTACGACACCCTCACCGCGCGCGGCGTCCTGGCCGACGGCACCGAACGCCAGGGCGGCACGATCGAATTCCTCGTGCTGACCGACGAGGCGTTCGATGTGGAAGTGAAGGACTCGGCGGAAGTTTCCGTGGACTTCTCCGAGCTCGGCATCGGCAAAAAGGCCAAAGTGCGCGACCTGTGGGAAGGCAAGGACCTCGGCACGTTCGAAGGCTCCTTCTCCCGCGTTCTCAAGTGCCATGACGCAGGCGTCTACCGCGTCTCCCCGGTCGATTAATCGGTCCTTCAAACAGGACTAAATGCTTCAGGCGGTCCTCCCATTCCGGGCGGGCTGCCTGTTCTTTTGAGAAAAAGGGAGGCGGACTTTGCGGCATAATCCGGTCTGTCTCCCCCCCAAAAAAACAGCCCGCGGATTTCCTGAAAATCCGGGCGGGCCGGGAGATGTTTGAGGACTTAAGATCCGACTGTCATGCCAGAGCTGCGAGATTCATCCGGCCGGACAGGTCGTCCAGTTCGGCGAGGGAGGATGCGGATGCATCCGCGAGGACATCCGCGTCGTACCGGTCGAGACTCAGGGGATCCTGCGTGCCGAGGAGGCTGGAGGAAGCGAGCCCGGTCTCCGGCATGGCGAGCGAACCGGCTTCCTGTGCGGAGAGCGGAGCGTCGTTCTGGCCGGACACGCTGACGACATCCACGTTGTAATATGCGGCGCTGCCTTTCTTTGCGTTCGCAGCGATCACACCGACGTAGAACCGACCGCCGGGCGCCGATTTCGCCTTCAGCTCAAAATCGACCAGCGAGGCGCTGTTGTTCTTGCTCTTGACCGTCTTGAGCGCTTTCAGCGTGCCATTGTTCTGGAGTCCGTAGATCACGAGGCTGACGGCATCCGTAGCCGTGACCGTGAGGGAGAGCTTCATCCCGGCGTTCGCCTGGATCCTCACGATGTCGCTGTCATCTCCGGATCCGACGAAGTTGGTGTAACGGTTCCCCCCGGCATCCATGTATTCGATCTCCGCATCGCCGTCGAGTATGCCGTCCATTTGCAGCACCTGCCCCTGGACCGGGGATCCGGCGGCGGATATGGCGTCGACCAGAGCATCGACCTTCTTCGTCTTGCTGTTGTAGTTGTTCGTGCCGCTGTCGCCGTCTTCGTAGAACACGCTGTTCGCGTTGAGGCTCACGTTGTAGTACGCTTCTTTGCCCTTCGATGCGTCCGTGGACTGCACCGCGATGTAGTACTCGCCCTTCTGGAGCACGACCTGATCTTTCAGGACCCCGCTGGAAGCGGCGGCCTTGACGGTCGTGGTCAGCTTGCTGCTGGAGACCACCATCTTCCCGCTGTCGTTCACAGTGTAGACGACGAGCTTGGCTGCGCCGCCAGTGGTCTTGGTGATGTCGAAACTGAGTTTCGCCGCGGACTTCAGTTCGACCTTCCTGATGTCCATGGCGTCGCCGAACCCGACGAAGTTGGTATAGGTCGTTTCGCCGTCTTTATGTTCGATGACGGTTTCCGTATCCGTGTCGATCCGGATGGTGGCTTTTCCTTCTTCGAGGAAGTTGCCGTCGAGAACGATAGCTTCGGAATCGAGGACAGCGGAGTTCCACGCGTCCTTCCGTTTTTTATCATACAGGTAGTTGTTCGCGCCGTCATCCCCGCTGGAGAAGAAGTAGGTTGCGTTTCCGGCATCGTTCAGTTCGACCTTGTAGGATGCGCTGCCGCCTTTCTTCGCATTGGTGGACTGCATGGAGATGAAATACTCGCCAGCTTCGACCAGGATCCGCTTCGACTTGATCCCGCTGGCGTCTTTTTTGAGCGAGGTCGACTGGATCGACTTCGTGGAGAAGGTCACATTTCCTTTCTTGTCCGTTTTCCCGACGAGGCAGGAGATGACAAACTTCGCGGCATCGGTGGAGTCAATCGAGAAACTGAGTCTTGCGGCTTTTTGCAGCGTGATCTTCGCATGATCGAACTCGTCTCCGAACCCGACCCAGCCGTCAAGCACGGTCCCGCTGTTTTGGTCCAGTATGCCGGCGTCCGCGACGAGACCTTCAGGACCGTTCTTATTCAGATCACCCCAGTCATCGGAGTCGTCGCCCTCCGTGAAAAAGATACTGCCGGACGGATTGAATGAGACGGAATAGTCTGCGCTGCCGCCTTTTGCCGCATTGGCGGACTGAACGAAGAAACAGTATTGGGCAAGCCCGTTTTCGGCGGGAAGCAGAAGTCCCTTGGTATTGACCGTCGTACCCGCCTTGACCTTCGTGGTTTGCAGTTTATTGAGGCTGTAAGTGCTTCTCCCCTGCTTGTCCTTTTTCTCCACAAGCTCGCAGACGGAGAAATTCACCGTGTCGGAGGCGGTCACGGTGAAACTCAGCATGGCGGGATCCTGGATTAGGAAAGACCGGTAATCGAATTCATCTCCGAGCCCGACCCAATCGTTTGATACGAGGTCTCCGGTTTCTTCGGAGATGACTCCGCAGAAATCGATTTCCCCGTTGAACCCCGCGGATTTCCTATCCCCCCAGTCGTCTTTGTTGTTTGCCTTGAGGTAGCCTGTGCCGAAAAAACTGAGTCGGTAACCGGAATCGCCAGGTATTTCCTGGTTTGCGGCTTTCACGGAAACATAGTACGTTCCCTTCTCAAGCATCAAGTCGGACAGGACGCCGTTATTTTGAGGCGCGAGGATCGTAAGCGATTTGATCAGCTTCAGGTTGTTCTGGGCCGTCAGCAGGTAGATCGAGAATCCCAGGTCGACACTGGTCTCGCTCAGGGTAAACGTGTATTTTCCTGCATGTTCCAGCTTTATCTCCCGGAAATCCACCGGATCCCGACCGCCGACGTATTCGCCTTCCGCCAGGGGCGTTTCCGCCACATGTCCATTCTCATCGTATTCCGCCTCTGTTTGTGTCCGGCTTCCCCCGGCGGCGGCCAGCTGCCAGGTGTTGTCGGCGGAACTGATGGCCTCTTCTTCGTATACGTTGACGGTCCGAGCCCCTGTTGAGTCACTGTAATTGTCTTTTTGCGAGGCTACCTTCACCGTTATCGTGTTTTCTCCCGCGGGCAGCAGCGCGGCGTTGAATGTGAAGTCAAGGTCGCGGGAACGGCCGGGGGAGATGAAAGCCAATTCCAGCGCCCCCAGGAACACGTCTCCGCCATAGATAAATGCCGTTGTCGCCGAAGCCTTTTCCTTCCCTGTATTGAAGATGCTGAAATGCATGGAGATGTCTTCGTTTTGCCTGACGGCGACTTCATTGAGTGAGATGCTTCCCACCTCCAGGTTCGGAGATATGTCCGGCGTAATGCCGGTGATCGTTTGATAGACCCCGCGATCGTTCAGTTCCTTTATCGTATACCATCCATTGTTGGATCCGCCCCAGCCGTAGTTCAAATGGAACTTGTTGGAAGAACTGTCGTATCCATCCAGGACAACGGCATGTGCTCCGCCGTCATTCGACCCGGTATCCCACATCAGGGAGAGTCCGACCGGTCGTCCCTGGAGAAGATCCTGGATGACGATATCCGTGTCCGACAGCCTGGAGTTTTCGTCCTGATAGCCTTCCGCCTTTTTGGGCCAGTATTCTTCTTTTGGGTAATAACTCCTTCTCTTCGCGGATGGATCAAACCCTGCGCGCTGAAACAATTCCGTGCTCCAGGCTGTACTGGTGGCATCCGAAGAATAATCCGCCTTCTGGATCACTCCGGCGGCAAAACACAATGCGGCGATGCTGTCTTTGTTTCCGGGCGTATAGTTCGCCAGCAGCTTGTTCGTTTCCGAGAAGGATAGATGTCCGGAACCGGGCTTGTTGGAACCGTTTATCGTGATGTTGTTTTTGCTGTAGGCGTCCGAATCGTTGAGAGTGAGCGAGAAATCCAGCAATCCGGATTCGATCCAGTAGTTGATGATCTGAGCAGCGGCAGTATTGGTGCAGCCCGTGATGCAGCGTTTCTTTGTCTTCGGGTCATTCGGGCAATACTTGTTGTACGGATCTCTCTGATTCCACTCTGTGGAAAGCAGATATTTTGATTCCGCATAGTTCTGCAGAGTTTGGTTTCCTTCGGCCATAAAGGAATACCCGAGGATGTGATCCAGCATGTGCGCGGCTACCGATGCGATCTGCCCGTCGGAATAGGTGGCGTTCAGAAGGATATAGGCGCAGTCGCCTTTGTCTTGATTGTTCCAGTCGTGTTTCTCGGCGACAGCATAGTAATCGCCGTAGTTGTCGAATGCATTGGTCGTCCCGAAAAAGAGTGTGGAGTACGCGGTGTCCGTCGGTCGTTCCAGCGTAAATACGATGCCGTCCTCCTGATACTTCTCCGACAATTCGGACAGGATGGCCAGCCGCCGGTCCTCGGAAATGCCCGAATTCCGAACGGAAAGCGTGAACGACAGGTTCAGAGCCGAATTGCGATACCGTATGTTGTTCTCCCCGTCAAAATCCAGATAGATGTATTGGGAAACGGTCTTGTTGTCTTCTATGCTTAACACCAGATCATCGTCCCGAAGACTCAGGGTATAACTGTCTCCGCCAATGTTCACCGTCTGATCAAGAGTCAGAAAACCGATTTGGGAACCGCTGCTGAACAGGGAGAACGTCTGTTCGGAGCCGGAAAACCCGCCGGCAAGGTTGTACGTTCCCTTTTCCTGCGATTGGGAGATGTTGATCGAATAGACCGGCGTTCCGGAAACTGCCGAGAGATCGTTCATCAGCGCTTCGGTTTCCGGCATGGTCCGAGAGAGGTCGAACTCGATGATCGCGCCGTCATGTGCGGTTACCGTCCCGTTCGAATAATTCACTTTCCCGGTCAGTTTTCCCCCGGAGGAAAGACAAAGCGTCCCCCCGTTCATGTCGATGTTGTCCGCGATCCCGCCGCTGAAGACGTACAGCTCGCCCCCGATCGTTACCGTGGTGTTGTTTGCGGTCGTGCCGGAATGCGTGGTGGCGGATCCGTTTTCCAGGGACAGCCCGTAAAAAGTGTTCGGGACGAAGGTGGCTTCCGCCCCGTCTTCGATATAAACAAATCCGCCGTCCTCGACGATATCGGAGGCGGTTCCGCCGTCGAAGACATGCAGATGGCCTCCGGTGCTCACCGTGATGTCGCTTGCGGTCGTGCCGGAATGTATGGTGGCGGAGGTGTTCAAAAACAGGCCGGCGAACGAATTGGCCGCGAATGTGACCTCTGCTCCGTTCTCGACCTCCACATATCCGCCGTTCTCAACGATGTCGGAGGCGGTCCCGCCGTCGAAGACATGCAGATAGCCCCTGCTGTTCACCGTGATGTTGTTTGCTGTCGTGCCGGAATGTATGGTGGCGGAGGTCATCAAAAAGGAGTCGGCGAACGAATTGGGCGCGAATGTGGCCGTTGCCCCGTTCTCGACCTCCACATATCCGCCGTTCTCAACGATGTCGGAGGCGGTCCCGCCGTCGGAAACGTACATCCTGCCTCCGAAGTCGACCCTGATGTCGTTCGCCGTGCCGCCGGAGGCGATGTCGAGCCTGTCCCCGAACAGCACCGCAAGTCCGTTTGAGGTCTGTCCGTCAGAGATCTCTTTCGCCTCTCCGCTCCCCGCCACGCTCAATGTTTCATCCTCAAGCTCGAGGGTGAAAACGGAGTCGCCGATCGTTATGGTCTGACCGACTGAGAGTGTGCCGATCAAATTGCCGAGGGGATCCTGCACCGTGATCGTCTGGTCGAACCATGATGTGCCTTCTGCCAGTATGTATATGCCTTTCGGCTGCGTGTCGGAGACAGTGAGCGTATAGTTCGCATCCACCCATCTGGAAATCCACGAGAGGTTATTGACCAGAGGATCACTGCCGGGGATGAGCGCGGAAATGTCGAAGTCGATCTTTGTACCATCTTCTACTAAGACTCTTGCTCCGTTCCCGATCGTGATCCGGCCGGTCAGTTTGCCTCCGTTCGAGATGGTGACACCCGAGACGTCGGCTTCGATCACGGTGTTGCTCGCCACTCCCCCGGAAAGGACATTGAACCATCCGCCTCGATTGACCGTGACGTCGTTGATCCTGCCGCCGGAGGAAACATCTGTACAGCCGTCGCAATCGACGATGACGCCGTTGGCTGTGCCGCCCGAGGAAACAAAGCAAAACGCATACAGTCCGCTTACGACCGTATCGTTCGCCACTGCTCCGTTGCTCAGATGCAGCCCGATCGTGTGAAAATCCGGGACCGGATATGGGGCGAGCTGGTTCTCGTTGACCGAGGTGTTGGTCACCACGCCGCCGGAGGTGACATTGAGTCTTCCCCCGGCTGTTATGATAAGTCTGTTGGGGGACTGTCCATCGGAAATCTCCTGCGTCTCTCCTCTGACGATGATATCGCTGTCGGTATTGTTTCCGGTTTCGTCCTCTGTTTCGTCCTGCGTCCCTCCCGGGAGCGGAAGTGGGGCTGTGCAGTCTGTCTGCGTGTCCGGGGCCCGTCTTTCATGCTCAAGGCTGCCCGTGATGACAGTGCCGTCGTTCGCGAGCGCCGCTATGTCCGCGGAAACCGGCTTCAGGTCGAAATCAGGTTCGGCTTCCGCCAGGTCGCTGCCGGCGCCGGACATGGTGCTGACCGCCATGATGCCGGAAGAAACATTGTTGCTCAAAATATGGTCGTCGCAGCATCCGCCAGAACCGACTTCGTAATATGGATACGCCATGGGAAAGGGACCTTCGGTGGTTGTTGTAGATCCTTGTTTGAGTTCTGGGCGGGAGAACCGGAACACTATGTTTCAAACGTGTCTGCAGTTTTTATACAATATACCATAAAGCCCAACAATATCAAGTCCATTTATTCTTTTTTCGGCCCCGGCGGCATTTGTCCGAAAGCTCCCGGAGGCGGCGCTGCTCCAGCCGTTATTCATGCCGATGAAGAACGTGCTGTCGGCCGCCTTCATGTTGTCCGTTCTCTTCTTTTTCTGTCGGTCGGCACAGGCGGGGACGAATCCATCGAAGAGGGGATGGAAAGGGGAATAAAACAGGAGAGAGGAAAGGGGGAAAGAAGCTCAATCTTGAGCATTGAAAGTGGTGCCGACGAGAGGACTTGAACCTCCACCCTCGTGAAAGGACTGCGACCTGAACGCAGCGCGTCTGCACCAAGCTTTTTTCTCACCTCAACTAAGCTCACATTTCGAAAAATGGGGGTGTTTGTGGGGGTGTTTTATAGCAACTTTTTCCGGACTGTCAATGTACATTAAGTAGCAAACCGGTCCGCCTGACCGACTCTGAAAACCACCTAACGAAACAAATATACTCCATCGACTTCTTTTTTTCAAGATTACTACCTGTCTTTTCGTTTAAAAAAAGGCGGATATGGGGGTGTTTGTGGGGGTGTTGAGGTCAACAAACTCCCAACCACGGACTTGAACCTCGTCTCAGCTGCGGATATGCGATATGCGGCCAGCGCGTCTGAAAGTCCCCCCCGGTGCTGAACACCGGAGGGACATCATGAACAGCGTGTTAGGCTGTCGGTGGCGTTTCTTTGAACGCTACGCCGTGGTAGCCCCGCTGAGAACCGATGTCATTCACTTGGACGACATGGAAGATAGATTCCATGCCCATCCTAAGCTTCTGCTTCATCTCGTTCCCCAACAACGGGGCAGAGTCGTTGCTCTGGCACCAGGTTTTATACTGTTCTACCAGGTCTTCTTGGGTGATTCCAGCCCCGGAATCGACCTTTTCGACGCACGCCGACAAGAATCCGTATATCGTATCGGATTCTTGAAGGATACGAAGAGCACGGGTGTGAGCAAGCGACTCCATCGGGAATCCGTGCTGGATCAACTCGGCCGCCTTCTGAATCAGCAGGTTCAGGATGCCTTCGCCTTCTTCTGCAATCAGCACCTCATCAAAGTTGGAGATGGGCTTTTCGGGCTTCTTTCCAACGAACGGCACAACGAGCATTCGACGTCCCCACGCCCCCATGTCGTCATCCACCCTTACCTTGAGACGGTTGTTCGACGTGATGATAATTTTGAAAAGTCCCTCAAGCTTAAACCTCTTGGTCACGCCTTTGATCTCGGCTTCAACCAGGTTGCCGCCACAGAGCTTTTTCACGGCTCCCGCGTCCTTGCACATCAGGAAGTCACGATCGACATCGTTGCCGAGCAGCAGAGAACAATCGATAAAGCTGCCCATCTCGAATCTGTCTCCAAGTTTGCCTTTGCGGAGTTCCGAACAGCTTTCATCGCCAATAATGGAACGGATAATGTTGACGAAGGTATCTTTGCCACCACCAGGAGTTCCATTGATAACCAAAAACTTCTGAATGTCGTTGTCGGGCAGCACACACTGCGCACCGTACAGCAACATGCTGTTAAGATCATCCTCAGTTTCCAGCATCGGTTTTAGCAGTTCGTTGATGAAACGCGGGCATTGTGCTGTAGGATTATACGCGATATTGCAGCGGGTCTTGCTGTAATATTTGCGGTCATACGGTTTTAAGGTACAGGTTCCATCTTTGGAAATCTCGACCATGCCGTTTGCAGCATGGACGACATTTCTCGGGCGAGTTTTGAACGGATCCACTTTCGATTCTCGCATGAACCTTCGGATATGGTTACATACGGGCTCGGTCATCTTGCTGACAAGCTCGTCATGTCCGGTCATTACTCCATAGTGGCGCGCAGTCTGGACGATCACGTCATTCAACTCGGCGGGGGCCATCATCGACCAAACACCGATTTCTTCATCGTAATTAGTATCCTGATCCGGGATATCATCCGATATGGGGAAGCATCCGTTCACGAGAGCGAGCTTGACGTCTTCAATGAAGACCTCGTCGTTTTCGACTGCCAGGTCCAGCGTTTTCTTCTTGCAGTTGCGAACGGCCAGACGGAACTGCTCGAATTCGACGAGAACCGCAGAAAAGTCGTCTTCGAGATCGGCAGTCATCTTGAATTCGATTCCTTCGACGACGTTTCGGGTGCGGAAGTAGAGCAAGTTCGCCCGTCCTTCGATTTGGATCGCCTGATACGCCTTGACGATGGACCTTCGGGAGACCAGTTTCCCCAGGGCGGCAAGCGCTCCGGCCAATTCGGTTTTGTTGAGTGTGATTTTCATTTTTGAAATCCTTTCGATGAGTTGGTGGTTTTATGGATAAAAAACTTCCAAATCCAGCAATAGACGAGGAGGAACAGGATCAGTACCGCCCAGCGAATCGGCCAGGTCAGCGCGGACAGGGTATCGACGAAGACTTCGGGATTTTCCTTCGCCACGGTCTTGATGCCTTCCTCCACGCCGTCGCTGATCTTATAGGCGGCTACGACTGTTCCTGCGACAGCTCCACCAGCGGCCACGGTCTTCCACGGTACGGCGATCTCCGTCTTACGGGGCGTGGAGACGCGGCGATGTGGACGGTGGATGTTTGGAGTGGCTGAGAACGCGACGAGGCTCAGAACGCCCAGAAAGAGGATTAGCAGGGATTTCATCGGAACGCTCCTTCCCGGCAAGCCTCCTGCAAGTCGCTGATGACCTGTTTCAACAGGGCGGTCAGCTCGGCGGTCAAATGTTTGCGGGCTTCGTAGAGGTCATAGCTGCTCCATGCCGTTCCTCCTGCCGCGAGCACGACGGCAACGGCGTCCCCGAATGGAAAAGGGCCATCGGCAGTGGCGCATGCAGCACCGCTTCCGAACGTTGCCGAGAGCCGAGCAACGATACCGCCCAAGGTCGAGGTCAGTGCCGCAATCGTTTGTTTGAGGAAGACAGCCTCGAGGGCGAGGCCGCCGATGGCGTAGGCTTCGATCTCGGCATAGTCGGCGTTAACGGCTTTCAGGTTGTCCAGAAATCCGACAGAGTTGAAGCCGCACCCGTAGACTTCCGCGCCCTTGCGGCACGGCGTGATGATCGGATCCTCCAAGACCGAGGCCAGATATTCCTGCGTTTCGTGAGCTCCGGTGAGCTTGTCGCGGACCATAAGTCCGCAGAGCCTGCATGTCGCGCCGATCTCGGTCAGTTTTTCCACGACGACAGGGATGTTTCGTCGAGCTTCGTCGAAGTGCGGCTGCGCTTTCGCATCCAGATCGTCAATGTCGGCGACCAGAACAGGTACGACCCGTAGCGAACACGAGCCGAGGACGCCCAGAGAGAGCGCGGCGAGCAGTCCGGCGAGGGCAAACGCCCCGCCGAACGTAAGATGAGGGGTTTTCATGTGTTTTTCCTCCGGTTGATGGTTGCGGACAGGTGTTTTTCCGGTCCATTTGATTTTGCCGCAGAAAATAACGAAAATTCAGCGAAAAGGGCCGTTTTTGATCTTTTTCCGCCTCCTTTCGATTTGTTTTGACAGAAAAACTGGTCGTCCACTCATCATTTTCTGTTCATTTCGCCTCATTTTGAGCTCAGGATCCGTCTCTCGCATAAATATTTAGAAAAAAGCGGAAAACTGGCTTGACTTTCCTGAGACATGGGGATAAATTGTTCTCATAAATGATGTTCGCGCGCCAAGGAATCCAGTTTTTGAGCTCATTTTTGCTCTGTTTTCATAAAACAATAACGTGAGTCTTTATGCCCAGGTCCGTTCGTTCCGACAGTCTTCAATCTTCTTCAACCGGAACGCTGTTCGTCCGGCGGGGCATGACATGTCCTTACCTAGAAGCTGAACCGCAACCTCAAATAGACTCAGTTCCGATTTGCGGCATTCGATTAATAAACTCAATCGGCATTCACACTTTCGTACAATCCGCCTTCCGTATTCTCAGTCTGGATCCGGGAGGCTTTTTCATTTCCGGCGAAAGCTCTCTCCTCAATTCGATTCGAATCAAAAAATAACATATTACAATAGGTGAACTCAAAATGGCGTACACGATCTCCAGTGGCATTACAAGTGACGGGATAACTCTTACAAATGATTCCATGACGGTTCTTGATGGCGGCACCGCGACCTGCACCACGGTCAACACCAGTGGCTATCTCTATGTCTCCAGCGGCGGCAAGGTTTCTAACACGATTATCGACTGGGGCAGTATTCACATTTCCAGTGGCGGTGCTGCGTTGAATACAACGATCACCAAAGAAGGGTATATTTTGGTTGAGGGATATGCCAGTTCCGCAACAACAGGAGAAGAAGACAACGGTTTGATTGATGTTTGCAGCGGAGGGGTGTTGGAGGATGCAACTCTTGGCGGTGGTTGTCTGTTTGTTTTCAGCGGGGGGACTGCGACGAACATCAATATTGTGGATAATAGTTTTTTATACATGACCGTTGCCCCGGATACATATGTCCAGGGAACATGGTACGGCTGTGCATTTGAAATGAAAGATGCGTACGTTTCCGGCATTACAGTTCAACAATGCGGGCTTTATGTCTCCAATGGGGGTATGGCAGAGGATATTGTCAATCTCGGGGGAAAGGTCGGTGTAGGTTTTGGGGGAACTGTGACCAATACTATTATCAATGAAGGAAGTATCTTCATTTATGAGGGCGGGATGGCGAACGACATAGAAGTCAACGGTGGGGAGGTCGATGTCGTCGACGGTAGCATTATAAACAATGTTTCGGTGAATGAAGGATATCTTTTCATTGAGTCTGGCGGGACAGCCAACGGAGCAACTGTTTCCAGTGGAGCAGTTTTTAATGTGGCTGGCGGCGGAACGGCTTCATCCATCGTAATCGAAAGCGGAGCCCATCTTGAATTGACAGTAGCACCAGACACATATTTACAGGGAACATACAACGGAAGCGCCATTGAGATCGAAGATGGATATATGTCCAGTATAATCGTTCAGGATGATGGGTGGCTCTCTGTTCTCAATGGCGGTCGTATAGATTATGTTCAGGTTAAAGACGGTGAGCTTTATATCTGCAGCGGAGGAACAGCTTTCAACATTGAAAGGACACCATGTGAAGGCTACGTTAGATTTGAAGAGGGTGCATCTGTCTCCTTTGCCAGCGAGTATTCTGGTGTTTATTACGGTTCATCCAATCACCTGCTTTCCCATGCGGCGACCATGACCAATAAGGTGGTGGAAAACGGAGCCATTATGGAAATCATGTCCGGTGGTACCGTATCAAATACTGAAATATATGGTTATGTGTATGTTTCCAACGGAGGCGTAATCAATGATGCGAACGTATCTCTCTGGGGATATCTGGAAGTGAGCAGCGGCGGCATTGTCAATGGTGTCAGAACGAGCAACGCCTATACAATGGTCCTCAACGGAGGAAAGATCACAGGCAGGATGACGCTTGAAAACGGGGCTCGCGTTTCCGCCTATTCAGGTTCCATCCTTAACTTCAATCTGACCGGGACGACCGCGGGCGGCGCGGCGCTCGTGAACGATCTTTCGATCATTCAGGGCACGCCGACCTATACGCTCACGGTCGACGGTACGCAGGAAAACGGCGACTACATTCTCGCCGGAGGGGCGGCAGGATTCAATACCTCGATTTCTGTCGTGAACACGTCCAACGAGCAGCTCGGGACTCTCACGGTCGGGAAAACGCTCACGGTTTCCAACACTGCTTACGCCCTGAGTCTTTCAGACGGGATCCTGTCTGTCTCCATCTCCGGGACTACAGGCGCTCCGGCTCCGGTCACCTCCAGCGGTCTTGTGATCGCAAACGGGAGCCGCACGGTTTATAGCGGTGAAATCTATGAAGATACTACTGTTTCCTCCGGCGGCACGATGTATGTCTCCAGCGGGGGCACGGCAGTCAGGATCACGGAAAATGGCGGCAATGTGAATGTCATGGCGGGTGCAACGGTGTCGTTCGTTCCCCATACGATCTCCCAGCTGGTCATGATAGAAGAGGATGGGTATTATGATGTTTCTGCCACGCTCCATTCCGGCACGCTGGCGGAAAGCGTTGTAATAGATGGATGGAACACCGTAACCGTCTTTGATGGAGGTGCAATCAATAAAACAAACCTCTTGGATTGTGCAACTCTGATCGTCTCCGGTGGCATCGTGAACAATGCGCACATAGGCGGCGATATGAACAGATTTGTCGTTTACTCAGGCGGTACGGCGAACAATGTTTCCATTGATGGCTATGAGAACTCTCTCGTGATTTCCTCCGGCGGCAAGATCACCGGGCGAATGTTTTTCGATGAAAACTCTGTCGTTTCTGTCTTTAAGGGGGCAATTCTCGATTTCGATCTGACCGGGGCGAGCGCGGGCGCGGCGGCACTCGTGAACGATATTTCCCTTGTTCAGGGGACGCCGACCTACACACTCACAGTTGACGGTACGCAGGAAAAAGGGACGTACAACCTTGCCGGGGGAGCGGCCGGATTCAACAGCACGATCTCCGTGGTGAATACGTCCGACGCAGCGCTCGGTATCCTCACGGTCGGTAAAACTCTTACGGTTTCCGGCACAGATTATACCCTGAACCTTTCCGAAGATGTCCTGTCCGTATCCGTGGATGGAGGGCAGGGGTCTGGTTCCACGGTCACGTCCAGCGGGCTTGTGCTCTTTAACGAGAGTCGCACCGTCTACTCCGGTGAAGTCTACGAAGACACCACGGTCAATTCCGGCGGCAACCTTTATGTTTCCAGCGGCGGTACGGCGAACATTACCACGGTTTCCTCCAGCGGCTATCTCTTTGTCTCCAACGGCGGCGTAGCGAACAGCACCACGGTCAACTCTTACGGTCAGCTCAATGTCTCCAGCGGCGGCGTAGCGAACAGTACCACGCTCTACGGGGGGGGCGGCTTCAAAAACACCGGCAAGCTCCATGTTTCCTCTGGCGGTACGGCGAACAGCACTACGGTCGTCGGCGGCTTCCTCTGGGTCTACACTGGCGCCGTGGCGAACAGAACCACGCTCATTTCCAGCGGATCCATGTGCGTCTACAGCGATGGCGTAGCGAACGGCGCCACGGTTTCCTCCAGCGGCTATCTCTTTGTCTCCAACGGCGGCACGGCGACAGAAACCACGGTCAATTCCAATGCCAGCATGTTTGTCCACGGTGGCGCGGCGACAGAAACCACGGTCAATTCCGGTGGTAGCGTGATTGTCTCCAGCGGTGGCATAGCGAACAATACTATTTTTTCAGGTGGGACCATATTTGTTTCCGGGGGAACGGCAAATGACACGGTTTTCGGCAGAAATGGCAAGACAGCCCCCAGGGCTATCTTGTTTGTCGAAGGAGGCGGTGTTGTGAATAGCACCGTTGTCAACGGAATCAACCTTAGATTTCGCGATCGCTTCGTAACCATCTGTTCCGGCGGTACGGCGAATTATACAATTGTTGACTCAGGCGGACGTCTCCAATTGTGGTACGGCAGCCCACTCTACGGTGGGAGCGGATGTGGCGTGGCGAACTATACCACAGTCCACTCCGGCGGCGAGGTTGAAATTGAGAGCGGCACTGCAACCCATACGACCATCAACAATGGGGGTGTGGTCTATGTTGGAAATTCAGGAACAACAAACGATACAACCGTCAACTCTGGTGGAGTTCTTGATATTTCCTTGGCATATGGTGGTTTGTTTGTTTCTGGCGGCTACGCGAACAATATTGTTGTCAACTCCGGCGGTACGGTTTGTGTCGGCAATGGCGGCAAACTCACAGGAAAGATGTTATTTGAGAGTGGTGCGGTCGTTTCCATCGAAGAGGGGGCGATTCTTAGTTTTGACTTGACGCAGATGGAGGCAGGAGCGGCGGTCCTGGTAAACAATCTTTCGCTCGTTCAGGGAACGCCGACCTACACACTCACGGTCGACGGCACACAGGAAAACGGCGATTACTTCCTTGCAGATGGTGCAAGTACATTCAATGGAACAATTTTCGTTGTAAACACCGATGGAGAAAGTTTAGGTGAGCTTAATACAGGAGAAACATTAACTGTCTCTCAGACCGCCTATACCCTTTCTCTGGTAGATAGCACGCTGATATTGTCTGTCGGACCTACTGTTCATACCGATTTCGAGGTTTCCGACTTTATTGTTCCTGCGACATTCACGGCGGGCGAAACCGCCTCGTTCAGCTGGAACCTGACAAACAACGGAGAAATGCCGCTTGACGGCGTCCGGCAGTCGCTCTATCTGGTGAATGCCGATGATCCGAACCGGAAAACACTTTTGAAGTCTGTCTACCTCACAGACCTGCCGGGATTCGGTGAATCTGCCGCACAGACGATGGATTTGGTCTGGAACGACACGATGGGGTACGCCAACTCCCTGTTCCAGGTCGTTGTCGAAGCGGATGGCGACGTCCAACCGGATGACAACACCGCGGTTTCGACAGCGCAGTATCATTTCGAACAGAAGCTTTCCATTGAAAAACTCTCTGACAGCTTCACCGAAAACACAGGCCGAATCCGCGTGGTCGCCAGACGTACCGGATCGCCCGATGAAACATTGTCCGCGGAAATCGTCCTGACCGATGCCAGCGGGCTTGTCTCCACGCCTCAAACCGTGACGTTCGCGGCAGGCGAATCGGAGAAGGTCTTCTACTTGACTGTCGGCGACAATGCCGAATATCAGGGCAATGTGGATATCCAGGTGGGACTTCAGGCGGAAGGATATGAGGGATATTCGCAGAGCGTGACGCTGACGGACGATGAACTGCCGTCGCTGTCCTTTGCGGTCGCCGCCGAGGAGCTGACGGAAGGCGACACATTCACCGCGTTCGGCAAGGTTCAACTTGACTATACGCTGAACCATGACCTCCGTGTCAAACTTGCCTACGACAAGACACAGCTGTCCGGCATCCCGGATTATGTCGTGATCAAAGCTGGCGAAACCGAAGCCGCATTCGCGCTCACGGTCATCGACGACGCCACCGCCGAAATCGACAAAACCGTCAAGCTGACCGCTACTGCGGACGGCGTGAAGAGCGGGACCGCATCGCTGCTCATCCATGATAACGATGTTCCTGCCATCGCGCTCTCGGTGAACAAGACTGTCGTTTCGGAAGGCGACGGCGTGTACGCGCTGGTCGGCACGATCACCCGCACCGACAATTCCACCAACTACGTCAAGGTCAAATTCGCGGACGTCGACAATTCCGGGCTGATTCTCCCCTCGACCGTCACGCTCGGCACGGGCTCGCAGTCCGTCAACTTCTATATCGGCATCGTGGACAACGCGCTGGTCGACGGCGACCGCACGGCGACAGTCAAGGCGAACATCTACATCGACAGCTGCGGCTGCACCGTGATCCCCGTTTCCGGGGAAACGCAGGTCAGCTTCACCATCCTGGACAACGACGGCGAGGCGCTCGGTTTGTCGTTCGATAAGTCCAATGTCGCGGAAAATACAACCGGTGCCGCAAAACTCACGATCACGCGGAACACGGTGAACGGCGATGCCATGACCGTCAATCTGAGCGTCACCGGTTCCTCCCTGCTTGATCTGCCCGGCACCGTCCAGTTCGAGGCTGGCCAGAACTCCGTCACGATTGATGTGAACACCCTCACGGACGGTGTCAACACCGGCAACCAGATGGCGGTCGTCACGGCTTCCGCTGAGGGATACGCCAGCGCAGCCGGATACCTCAATGTCTCCGACGTCGATCTGCCCGACTTCGTCATTTCCGAAGTTTCTCCGGCCGAAACGCCTGCTTACGCGGGGAAGACCACGCTCGTGAACCTCACACTGGCAAACAGCGGATTCCAGGCGTATTCCGGCAAGGTCAATGTGAAGCTCAGTTTGTCGAACGGCACGGAGCTCGGCACGTACAAGGTGAACGGTCCCTTCGAGGTCGGCGAAACCAAACAGGTCGGGTTCTACGTGAATCTGCCCGAGATCACCGGCACGCAGACCATTCTGGCGGAAGTCGATCCCGACAACCTCATCTCCGAGCTCAACGACGGCAACAACACCGCGTTCTCCGCTTCGTTCGAGGTCAAGCTCGACTATATCGTCACGGTCGAGACCGAACCGGAAGTCCTGTACACGAAGGCCCCCATCACCGTCACCGGGACCACGAAGCGCATGGACGGCACGGCCATCGGCAACATGCCCGTCGAAGTCCTCCTGAAGGCCGCCACGGGCGAAAAGCTCCTGAAGACTACCAGCGACGCGGAGGGCAACTATGCCCTGACCGTCGATCCGTCCGACCTCTATGCGGGCAGCTACGCTGTCTATGCCGGGAACCTCGGCAGCTACGGCGCGGCGCAGGACCGCGTGGAAATCGCGGGCATGAAGGTCAACCAGTCCCGCACGGCTTTCACGTGGGACGTGGAGAACAGGTCGACGACCGAGGGGAACTTTACGGTCTCCAACCTCAGCGGCGTCGCGCTCTCCGGCGTGACGATCCATGCTGTGAACGCACCCGACAATTTCGTGTTCGTCTCCGACGGTCCCGCAACGCTTGATGCGAACGGTCAGCTCACTGTGAACTACTCGATCACTGCCGCGGGCGAAACCGAAGGCAACGGTTACGAGCTCACCTACGGCTGGCAGAAGATCGATTTTATCGCGGAATCCGACGAGGGCGTCACGACCGAATTCAGCGGCTATTTCTACTCCAATCCGCAGATCGCCGTGCTGACTCTGAGCGAAACGAAGGACGTCCGGACGCTCTATTCCGGCAAAGAAACCTTCTATGAATTCCAGATCACGAACACCGGGTTCGGCGACACAGGGGAAATCCACCTGAATCTCCCCGAAAACGACCTGATCAAGATCATCTCCAATCCGGTCATCGAAAACCTCGCCTACGGCGAAAGCGCAACCGTCACGCTCAAGGTCAATCCGGTCGCGCTCGGGAACGGCCTGTCCCTGAATGCGCCATACACCGGCAGCATCGGCATTTCCGCCGAGAACGCGAAGGGCGCTCAGTTCGCATTCGACTACACGTTCGTTGGTGACAAAACGGGCAATATCACCATCACGCTGACCGACGAATGGACCCAGTATGCCGCCGATCACCCGATGCTTTCCGGCGCGAAGGTCGGCGTCTACAACGCCTACACCGAAAAACTCGTCACCACAGGTTATACCGATGAAAACGGCAGTGTGAGCTTCTCCGACCTCGCGGAAGGCAAGTACATCCTCAAATATTCCGCCGATGGCCACAACAACGCACAGGAAGTCGTGACTGTGCGCGGCGGCGAAACGCTTGAGCTCAACACCTTCCTTCAGGTCTCCACCGTGAAATACACCTGGGACGTGCAAAGAGTCGAACTGACGGATACCTACGAGATCGTGCTTTCCACGGAGTTCGAGACGAATGTCCCGGCCCCGGTCGTCACCATCGACGGTCCGACCGTGCTCCCCGAACTCGCCTGGGGCGAAAGCACTCTTATGAACTTTACCGTGACCAACCATGGCCTCATCGCCGCGCAGGACTTCACGTTCGATGCCCTTCCGGCACTTGAGAACGGTTATACCTGGCGGGTCCTGAATGACCAACCGGCTGATATCGCCCCAAATGCATCCATTACGGTTTCCGTTCTGCTGGAGCGCAGCACATACACCGATTCGCACGGAACGGTTTATGTTTACAGAGATGGTGCGTTCGAATCCTCGCAGGACGGGAAAGTATTCTACAGGTTCGATGACAACGGAAGAGTTTCGAGGATCACTTATGAAGATTCCTCCACAGAAGAATTCCAATACGATGGAACGGGCAGAATCCAGTCCTGTGTAAACCGGGATGGAGAGAAAACCTGGTATTTCTACAAGGATGACGGATCCCGTATCGAATGGCAGAGTGAAACGTCAAGTCCTGTTGAGATCAGTGCACCGGAATCGATAGAAGCCGGGGAAACCGCGCAGATCACCGTGACCTGGTGGAACAATTGTACGGACAGCTCCGATTTCGGTTATCTGATGTTCAGGAGCGACAAAAACGTTTCGATGGTCGCCGACAATGGCGCATCGGGAAGCAACAATATGTTCTTTCTGACTTCGGACAAAAACAGTTCTTGGGGAGACAAGAAAGAATATGTTGTCCGGATCACCAATCATTCCGATGAAGCTGTCAGTCTCGCCGATTTTACAATATCGAATGGTTTCACCTCGAATCTCACAGACGAAGCCCCGTTTGACATTACCATGATAGCCGGAAACCGTCCGGAGTCTTTTTCCGACGAGGAATGGAACGCATATCTTGATTCCCTGTCCGAATATGTCGGGACGAGTTGGACATCATATCAAGAGAAACTTAACGAAATCATGTCCCTTTGTGAACTTACGGGAACAAATAGAACCGATGCAGAGTATTACAACTATCTTATTCAGACCGTCGCATATTACACTTCCCAGGAAAACGAAACGGCTAACGGGGAACAGGAAAATGCCTCGGTCTCATATCTTCCTCAAAACACATTGACTGCATGTAATGGTTATGTCGATCTCAAGTACTACTTTGGAAAAGGGTTCGCAAAATGGAACAATCTGAATTTGGACACAATACAGCGCATTGACAAACAGAAAAAAACGATTGTGTTAATCCATGGATTGAACAATGATTACAACGTGGATTGGCTTAACAAAATAGCAGATCAGTTATATGACACGATAGATTGCAATATCATAACGGTGGACTGGGATAAATGGGCCAAAACGTTCTATGCCGGAGCAACAATCAGTGTTGTTGCACAAGGAGTCAACTTCTTGCTTTCGAGGCTGGGACTGACCCCTGATATAGTGATAGGACATAGTTTCGGCGCCCACATCGCCGGATTGATAAACGGAGGAACACATATCGCCCTGGATTTGGCAGATGATGGAGGATTAACAGATCTGCCCGCCATTTTTACGAAAAGTTATTATTTAACCGACAATTTTGAAGCTTTCTGCAATCAGGTTGGACTGATTGTTCCTCACGATCTGATCGGTTTTTTAGTCTTTTCAAATGCATTTGCGAAAAAAATAGGATCGCTTGCTAACACGGTCTTTGCAAATGAAAGAATAGATACGCTTTATAAAAGTTCTTGGATCTGCGGTACAGAAGAAAGACTTGGACAGTATAATTATATAATGACAAAAAATGGTAATGCTTTGTCGCTTATCAGCAAATACCTTTATGATCACAGTTACGCAACCGAAGGTTTCCTGAATATCTTGAAGGCATATGACAAAAATGACAAAGCGGATAAGATCGGAATATGGTATAATGAGTTGTGTCCTTCTGGCAATTCTGTCTGGGATGGTATCATAAACGGAGAAACCGCCGAGTTCGAGAATGTGACAACAAGAGAGTACGGGAACGAGGCCCCTGACGGGCTTGAAATGTCAATGAGTCCTGATCCTTTTGTTGTTTATGACAAATGGAGGAACTCAAATGATCTCGTAGATTCTGCCGGCAATCTTCTTCTGCAAAAAACAAACTTCGACTTGTCTGTAAATTCGTCTTCCTGGAAAGATGCAGCAATAAAAAATGGTCTTTTCGCAGATTTGGTTTTAACAGTTAATCAAAACGAGGACATCATTGTCTCTCCGGGCAAGAGTTTCTCTATTTCTGCCGAGCTGAATGATATATCCAACAACTACTCATATAAAGCACTTTCTCCTCGCAATTCTCTTTGCAGGTTAAGTTACTATTTATCTGCAGATGAAACCTTAGATATCAGCACTGATATTCAATTAAAAAATTATACAGCTTCCGGGAAGGAAGAGTGGTATGTTTGCAGACCTAATACAAATGCGACTGCAAATCTTGAGACTACAATTACCCAACAAGACTTAACTGAAGAATTCCTTTCGTCTCTTCAAAAAGATGGAGAATATTATACTGCTTACATTTATGTCTTTGCAGAACAATTCCATGAAAAAGATTTCTTCTATGAATTAGATCCGCAGGACAATCTTAGCGGACCAATTGAAATCAAACTGAAGCATTCCTTGCCGGTAGCAGATATCTTTTGCAAACCCGTAAGCCCTGAGTCCGTTTACGAATTGTCAGTAGAAATGGGTGTTTATTTTGTTCCCGGCATGTCCGCACCACAGGAAATTGATTCCACCTCGCTTTTCATCATTCCCGAAGACAGGGAAAGCACGGAGTTTTGTTACAATATGGATGGGGCTGCATCTTTTGCTGTTGAGAACAAAACGATCGTTCAATACGAATGGTGGAAGCAAACAGAAGACACTGAAACTCAAACCGCAACATTTACACTTTGCGGTTCTGATGCGTGTCTTTCCGGTGAAGTATGCGAATACGGATCATCGGAGCAGTACATTCTGAAAGTCACGGATAGTGCAGGGTTGGTCGATTATACTGCATATGATATTACCGTCGAGGAGACCCTGTATGCGGATGCCGGAGAAGATTTCAGCGTCGAGCGGCTGGGTGAAAACGTTTCGGTCGTAGTAAACTGCAATGAGCCCCCCCCTGATCCGGAATTATATGCCGATTTCACCATTATACTTGACGGATCCAATTCTTCGAAAAACAGCAAGTTTTTTATTTGGAGTACGGAAGACGGCACTTCAATAGAGCCGGACAACACTTCCTCCAAAGTAAAAGTTAATGTAAAGGTTGGACGCGGAGAAACAACCAAGACCTATACATTGGTTACGAGAGATGAGAAAGGCCATGAAAGTGAGCCGGATTCCATAACTGTGACTTTCCTTTACGATTATGATATTGTCCTTGTTTCAGGGGAAACGTGCGGCGGAGGCGGTGGCAGTGGAACCGGTGGCACCGATGATCCTTGCCCCGATGGCAACTGCGGCGGAGGCGGTGGCAGTGGAACCGGTGGCACCGATGATCCTTGCCCCGATGGCAACTGCGGCGGAAGCTGGAACAATGTCTGTGTCAAAGAATTAGCAGGTTATTATGTTACCGTATGCAATGGAATAGAAATATACCGTATTCCGCATTATCTGTCTACGCCATGGTGTGGAGGTGGAGGGGGGAATTCTTCGGGGGCATCGTCTTTCGTCCTCTCTTATGGCACATCATCCGGCAGTAGTACTGGCGGAAGTCATATCTCGCCGCATACTCCAGGCGGTGGAGGCAGTGGCGGTGGAAGTGGTGGTGGGGGCGGCGGTATCTCCGCTCCATCCATTCAGAGCAACGATGATTATTGCATAACTTATTTCGTTCCTGCCAGCGCGTCTGCGACACCAGACGGAGGATTGATGACTTATGCTGCGGTATTGTCCGATTCCGCAGATGACGGGGAGCCGGACAGCATCTGTGCGCATGTGAAGGTGGAATTCAAGCAGACGGCGGTGATGAGCCGCGAAGGGTTCGAGGGAACGCTGACGCTGACGAACGAGGCGGCGACGGAGATGACAAATATCACGTTTACGGCGACCGTGCTGAACAGCGCGGGCGAGGATGTGAGCGATCTTTTCGAGATTGCATACAACGGAGCCGACGGATTCAGCATCACGCAGAACGGCGCATTGGAAGAGTACGGCCTTGGCAACAAGGGCACGGGAACGTTCACGGTGCTGTACGTGCCTGGCCGTTACACCTCGACCGAAGGTCCGGAGGACTACCAGTTCACGGGCACGATCAGCTACACGGATTCGCTGGTCGGGGACGTTTCCATCGACCTTACGCCGATCACGCTGACGGTCAATCCGTCGCCGTCTCTCCAGCTGCATTACTTCGTGGAGCGCGATGTGTACGCGGACGATCCGTTCACGGACGCCATCGAAAAGTCCGTCCCGGCGGAAATCTCTGTGCTGGTGGTGAACGCGGGCAAGGGCGATGCGCGGAACTTCTCGCTCTCCGGCCTGACACCCGAAATCGTGGACAATCAGAAGGGGCTACTGCTGAACTACACGATGACCGAAGCCGCGATGAACGGCGTGAAGAACGACAACGGCATCGTGGACGTGAACTTCGGCACGGTCGCGGCGAACTCCAGCGCTGTGGCGCAGTGGTGGTACGAGACCAACATTCAGGGGCATTACTCCGACTACAGCGTGAACTTCACCCAGATGGATTACAGCTATGTCGACCTGTACGGGAACACCCGCTACGTGGCCGCTGCCAACCGTCCAGATGTGAGCCTGATCGAAAGCGCCGACATCCATGAGCTCATCCGCAGTGTGCAGTGCGGCGACGATGAACTGCCGGATTTCCTGGTGGACGACTTGGCGGACGACGCGGACACGCCGGACACGCTGTACCTCTCCACCGGCGCGGTCGAGGACGTGAACGCGGTATTCGCGGCCGTGAGCGATGGAACCTTCGGCACGAACGACGTCACGATCACGCTGACGGCGGACTTCGCGTCAGGCTGGAACTATCTCCGCATCCTTGACCCCGGCAACGGCGATTACGAGCTGACCGGGATCATCCGCGACGGCGAAGCGTTGAACGTGCGCAATTTCTGGCAGACCGACCGGTATTATCTGGACGAGCTCGGCGTAAAGTACGAAAACCGTCTGCACCTGCTGGATCATGCGGAACAGGCCGGGACTGTGGAATACACGCTGACCTACACGGCACGCGACAAGAACCCGCTGGCGGTGACATCCATCACCGGAGCCGATGCTGTCGTAAAGAGCGCGGTCGGGTCCCTGACCGTCACGTTCAACAAGGCCGTGAACACGTCCAGCTTCACCTGGGTGGACCTCGACCTCTTCCGTCAGGGCGATCTCGCCTACGACCTGATCACGGATGCCGTGACCGTTACGCAGATCAACAGCACGACGTTTGAGATCGGAAACCTCGGCGAGCTCACGGCGGCCGATGGCTATTACCAGCTGATCGTCCGCACGGACGGCATTACCGACACGGTCGGAAACGCCGGGAGCGATGGAAAGGCTCTAACTTGGACCATGGCGGCAGCCGTGCCTGCGGTCGCCTCCTTCGGCGGCATCGACGACATGATGAACAGCAAGGCCGATTCCTTCGAAATCACATTCACATCCTCCGTGAACGTTACCACGCTGACGCCCGCAGTCTTCCTGATCAACGGCGGTTCCTCCGATGAGCTCGTCATCATGCCCGTCGGCGAAAGCAGCACAAAGTTCACCGTGAGCGGCATCTCCGGCCTCCTGACCGAAGGCAGCAACGTGCTGGAAATCGACATGACGCAGGTCGCCGGGATCAACGGCAACACCGGATTGCAGACGAGCCGCAAGGAGTGGACTATCGATCTGACAGCTCCGGCAGTGCAGGAAATCTCCGAAAACCTCGGCGTGTCCGGCACTGCTCCGGCCGAACTTGTGTTCGAGGCGACGGAAGCTGTGACCGTGAGCGCGGACGCCCTGACGCTGAAGAAAGACGGCGCAGCGATCGCCTCCGACAGCATGAACATAGCAATCGACGGGAAGAAGATCGTCGTTACCGGGATCAACATTCTTTCGGATGGTGCGTATGAACTTGAACTCGCGCTTGACAAGATCGCGGATGCCGCAGGAAACACCGGCAGCGGCACAGCGGTCAAGACATGGACCATCGACAAGGCTGCTCCTGCACAGCTGGCCGGATTCTCGCTGGCCGCATTCTGCGATCTGGGCGAATCCGATTCTGACGGCAGAACGTCCACGCGCGACCTGACCTTGGTCGGCACGCTGCCTGAAGCCGGACTACGCGTCCGCATCTATCAGCAGACCGGGACGAGAGGCCGCACACTTCTGCGCGAGCTGACGCCGGATGGGACTTCGCTTGAAACGGCAGTCAAAGTCCAGGGCGGTCACTCGATGCTTATCGCCGAGCTCACGGACGCGGCGGGAAACACGTCGGAAACGTCCCTGTCGGTGTTTGTCGACGAACTCGCGGTTTCGGCGGAATTCCAAGAGAAATTCGAGGAAGTCCTGACCGAATCGCCGCAGAGCATCACGTTCGTGCTTTCCGAGGAAGTCGTGGGCCTGACTGCTGCAAACTTCACGTTGAGCATTAACGGCGAAAACGTGCCGCTCGACGGCATGAGCATCGTTCAGATGGACGCCCTGACGTATGTTCTGAGCGGGATTACCGCTTCCGCGAATGGCGCATACACGCTCTCGCTCGACATGACAGGACTCATGAAGAAATCCACAGGACTTGCCTGCAGCGGTGTTCAGTCGACCGGATGGAGTATTTATCATGCCGACCCGCCGACCATCGTTTCCACATCCATCAATTCGGAACAAATGCTTGACGGACTGGCGACGTTCAGTATCGTCTTCTCCGCGGCCATGAACTGCGATGAACTGATCAAGTCCAGAGCGATAATTCAGGCCGTGCGAATCGTGGAAGTCGATTCAAACAACAACGTCGTGCGTTTCATTACGCTCAACTGCGACGACTTCCAGTACATTCAAGATACTAACACACTGGTCTGGAATGGTACGCCCCCGCTCACTGAAGGCGGAAACTACCGTCTGGTGCTGGATACCGGAATGCTGAAGAGCGACGAAGGCATTTCCTTGACCAGTTCCAATGCGGAATCTGTACATTCCTATCAGGTGTCCGAACCGTCCGAACTGACTGTGCAGACGCAAACAGACGGCTATTCCGTGCCCGTGTGGTACGATTACAACGGCGATGGCAAGCTCGATCTGCTGGTCGGCGAAAAAGCGACGGAAACGACGGGCAGAATCCGAGTCCTGCTCAACACCGGCACGGCAGAATCCCCTGTCTTCGGCGATTATACTTGTCTGCCCGGTACAGATGGCGACTGGACCATTGCCGCATCCAACTGCCTCGGCGTTGCGCCCCGGTTTGCCGACGTGGACGGCGACGGCGTGGACGATCTGGTCTACGGGACCAGCGACGGTCGGATCGAATACGCATTGAAGAGCAACGGCGTCTTCGGGACCGGTGTGTCGCTTCTGGCGGACGGCACCGCTATCGACGTCGGTGACCGTGCGGTGTTCGAGCTGGTCGACTGGAACGGCGACGGTCATCTGGATATCGTCTCCGGAGCCATGGACGGAAAAATCTATCTGTTCGTCAACAATGGCGACTGGTCTTTCTCCGGGGTACAGATGCTTTCCATTCAGCTTGAAAACGGCTGGTCCGCTCCAGCCGTCGCGGATTTGGACGGCGATTGCGACCTGGATATCGTTTCCGGGGATGTCAAGGGGAATCTGTACCGATTCCTGAACAATGGCGATGGTACGTTTGCCGTCGTGGATGTCACATCCGGGGAAAGCGACCGGAGCCGTCCGTTCATTTGTGACATCAACGGCGACGGTATCCTTGACATTATCGTTGGATACAAGAGTGGCAGAGTCTCCGTTCTGTATGGAGAAAAAGGAAATGTCGTGGCGCTGGACTTCCACATCAACTCTTCCCCGGTCTTCTCAGGGACACCATCCGCGAAGGTCGAAGATTATCAGGTCACACTTTCCTGGGAACCCGCCTCCGACGATTTCGGGGTTTCCGGATATAAGGTCCGGATCGGTGATACCGAATACCAGACAACTGGCGCAACGTTGACCCTGACGGATGTTGAGGTCGGGACGTACTCTTATCAGGTGGGGGCATATGACGAAGCCGGTCTGGAAGGTTGGAGCTCGCCGGGTACATTTGAGATCAAGGACGTGACGCCGCCCGAGCTGAACGGTCTCCCGTCCGGCACGGTCTGGAAAAACTCCGTTCGGTTCTCCTGGGAATCCGCTTCGGACAATGTCGCGGTCGCGGGGTATCGCATTGAACTGAACGGCCGGACTTACGACACCGGCCTCACGGTTCAGTTCGTCTCCGGTCTGGAACTTGGCGACTACGAGTACAAAGTCGGAGCCATTGACACGTCGGGCCTGATCACCTGGAGCGAAAAACAGTCCTTCAAGGTGACGGAGCTCGCGGATACTCTGGATCATGTCCTGACGGAAACCGTGCCCACTGCGGACTACGGTCCCGGCTGTGTGGCATCCGGCATCGGAATGCTTCTCGGTTACTACGACAAGTACGGCTACTGCGGATTAGATGTCTCCGACCTGATTCCGGGCGAGATCGAGCTTGAATCGCGGAATAGCGCCGATGCCCTGCTGAACGCGTTTATCGCCACGCCCGGTTATACGTCCAGATTCATCGGTCAATCCGAATCTGCGGAACGCCTCTATACCCTGACGGAGCAGAACGAGCTGAACACCGCTGCCTGGGATTCTCTGGCGGACTGGCTCGGCACCGGACAGAAGTGGCGCGGCAATGAAGATTATGCCACGGCCTATTACTATGGTTCATTGGACGATGTGGCGCAATCGCAGGATACCTATTCCGTTTCCGGGACCGCTCTGCCGGTGAAATTCGCCGATTTCAAGTACGGTCTTAGCCTGTTCGTCGAATCCGTTAACTACAAACTCAATGGTGAACTGACCAGAACGGTGAAGGCCGATACGGTTGCGAACGGTGCATTCTCCTTTGCTGACTATGCGGCGGAGATTGATGCCGGACGCGGTGTCCTGATCTCGCTCGCCTCGCCCGGAAATCTCGGACACATGGTGATCGGATACGGCTACAACGAAGCCACAGGTGAAATCATCTTCGACGATACGACCGAAGCCGGCAGGAGAATGGCTTGGAACGGGACGTATCAGTATGCCGGTCATCAGTATCATATCCAATCGGTCACCACCGTAGTACTGGATACAGCCGGACTTAAAATCTTTGACAAAACTGCTCCTGTGATAACGCTGTCCGGCGACAATCAAACGCCGTTGCAGCAGGCAACACTGATTGCTGAGGTGGACGACGGTAGTAAAGTGTTCTACCGAATTGATGATTCCGATGAATGGACGGAATATACGGGTGAGATCACGGTAACCTCCAACGCGGTCTATTACTTTAAGGCTACCGATGAAGCTGGAAACATCGGAACGGCGGAATATGTGTTTGCGAACATCGACAAGGAAGCTCCGACGGCTCCGACCGCATCTGCCGACATTACGACCACCACAAACGGGAACGTGCTTGTTTCCGCGGTGTTCAGCGAGGATTCCGTTGTGAAGGAATACAGCCTCGACGGACAGACCTGGCTGGCATACGCCGAGCCGGTCAAGTTTACGGAAAACGGCACGGCCTTCTTCCGCGGAACCGATGCTGCCGGAAACGTTTCCGAAGCCGCATCTTACGAAGTCGGTAATATCCTACCTCCTGCAAACAAGCCGGACGACGGCAAGAACGACTATCTGTACAACAAGAAACTCGGCTGGAACGATGCGAACATCCAGGTCACGAACACGATCACCGGCAACGGCGAAATCTATTTGGATGAGCTTTGCTCAATTAATCTTAATGACTGGCACAACATGTTCGGTAACGACGGCGTCAACAAGGACACCGGCGACGTGGCGAAGATCGACGTGGAAACCGCCGCGAAGCTGACGTTCACGATCGACTCCACCGCCGCCGGTACGTTCTATGTGTACGAGGATGGCAAGGACAAGAAGGGCATCCGCAAGCAGATCCAGGTCGGCAAGGTTTCCGTCAAGGCCGGACAGACCGCGACGCTGAAGGATGTTTGCCTGACCGCCACCGGCAAATATTACGTGGCCATGACCGCGAAGAACGTGAACAAGGCCGGAACGGAGGGCCTGTACAACGTGAGCATCACGAGCAGCACGTTCTTCGTGGATGCGGACAACGGCGGCAACGACACTGCGGCCAAGGGCCAGGTTATCTCGGTCGGACGCGGCACGACTGCCATCGTTCTGGACAGCAACGAGATGATCGGCAGCACGACGTTCGCGAACTTCGTCGGCTTCGGCGACAGCATCGACTATGCGAAGCTCGACCTCGCGTCCAGCGCCTATCTGAGCTTCAGTGTGAAAGCCGACGGCGCCGCGAAGTTCATCATCTGGAAGCAGGACGCCAAGGGCAAGCTCTCGAAGGTGAGCACCACGACGCTGACCGCGAAGAACGGATTCGCGGCGACGACCAAAGCACAGTTCCTCGACACGGGCAAGTACACCTACTACGTCTCGATGGAGTCCACGACCGCGACGAAGGGCGGCAGCGCGTATTACAACGTCGAGCTCGGCGGCAACGCACTGTTCTTCGACAGCGCGGACGGCGGTCTCAACAACGTGCTGTACGACAAGAAGGCCAAGGCGTTCAAGGACGACGCGAACTTCGTGACGACCGAGATCTTCTCCGGGTCGCAGGTCGTCAGCCTGGATGATAACGCCATCGGCAACGCCGACTACGGCAACTTCGTCGGCTACGGCGATGCCGTGGACTATGCGCGGATCGAACTAACGAGCGGTGGAAGCCTGAGCTTCGACCTGAAGGCGACCGGCGATGCGACATTCTCGGTCTACCGGAAGACCGAGAAGAAGGGCAAGCTCACGCTGGAGACGATCCAGACGACCAAGCTCACGCTCGCAAAGGGCACAAACGTAGTCTCGAAGACCACGGACCTGCTTGCCGGACTCGAGGCCGGAGAGTATTACATCTCCATGACGGCGAAGAACACGAAGGCCAACGACAAGGGCAGCGTGTTCTACAACGTCACGGCCAACGCCACGCTGTCCGGGAACGTCAGCAGTGCGCTCGCCATGCCGGAGACGGAGCTCGCTTCTTTCGACAGCCTCGGCATTTCGGATGCCCTGAGCTTCGGTCAGTACGACACGGATGCCCTTGCGAATGCTTCCTCGTCTGCTCTCAACGGACTGGATGATAAGACCGGGTGGACGAATATCGCAAGTCTGGCGTAGCTGAAACATTACAAACAGAACGAAAAAACTCTCGGCCCTCGGAATCAATGGCGGTTCTGGGGGCTGATTTTTAGGGATTTCCCATGGCATGAAGTTATCCGGACGCAACGGACGTGTTTTTTTTAACTTCTTACATGTGGAAAAAATGGTTAAAAGAATATCATAAATATAATTAGGAAGTCTCATATTTACGTCCGACACGTCCGGTGTGCTTGTGCGGCACAAGAATATGCCTCATCTCCTGGAAAGGGGGAGGTGAGGCATTTTATGTCTTTTTTTTCAGCATCAATGAAAAGAGTCTTCGATCCTACGATATGATTCAACATCTGATTTCTTTTTATAGATAAGTCGTGTCCCGGTTACTGATTGCCTCAATCGCTTTTTATCTGTTTTTCACTGCAGCCGGATCCTCTGATTCCCCCGAAAAAGTGTTAAAAACACAAAAAACAGGCGTTTCGGGCTTGATATTGCGGCTTTTTAGAACTATAGTATTGCACGATTTGTACAGCACCCGCCTCAATTAACCTCTCGCGACCGGGATTCAACCTGCAAGGTTGATCTTTCTTCGACATATTGTCGTCCACCTCAGAAAGGAAAAGCTCATGCCTTCAGAACTGAATCGAATTTATCAGGGACGTGTGAACCGCGTCTTCGTCGAAGAAAAAAACGGGGCGCCGATTGAGCTCGAAGACGGAGACGGGCTTCTTCTGAAACACCATGAATTATATCAGGACGCGGTCAATTATTACCTTGTCGCGTTGACCGCCATGAGTTCGGAGCAGTCTGAGCTTCTGGGAAAGATGCGGCAGCGACTTTCGGACATCTGGAATGATTTTTACCGCAACGGAGAAAAGCGCCCCGGGCTCAAGCATTCCATTATCCGCAGCCTCGGGAAAGATCATCCCGGAGAAGTCAAGGCACTGGAAAAGAAGGATGGCCTTGAACTTGCGATGAAACTGATCATCGGCGGGAACGGCGCTCCGCAGGACGTGATGAATTCAGCGCTGGAGCTGATTGTATCCAAGTGTAAAGGCGATGTCGTTCAGCCCGGGAGAACATATTTTGCCCGTCTGTGTAACTCCGGTTATTCCGGTAACTGGGATTTCGACACAAAGGCTTTAAGGGAAGCTGCGGGGAAACGGAAACTGACGAACGCACTTGTTTCGGACGACCCGGTTGCGGCGGTCCAGTCCATCATCCCGGAAATGACTCTGGGGTGGAGTGGGGTGAAAACGCAGGACGGGAAACGTTTTGAAGGAGATGAGGCAAAAGCGTCCCTGAAGGAAGCCATCCGCTTTTTCCTTGATGCGAAGCCGGAGAAACTCGGACCGAGGGTGACCTCCTATCTGAAAGAGCGCGGGAAAAGTGATCTTGAGCTTTATATAAAACGGGCCGATGAACTGGACGGCATCTCCTTTGAACGCAATAACAAAGCAGACCTCCGCCTCAGACATGCGACCTGGCTGCTGAAATTCTTCCCGTCCGCATACACGATCGGTCTCCTGAGGTCCATCCTGCCGGAGAAACTGGACAAACAGGAAAGCGATCCAGACAATTCCGCGCCTCCGTATGAGGATGATCCGGTCAAGCTTTCGCGAGGCGCGCGAGGTTACGTTTTCAGCAAGTTTACCGAACTCAAGATATGGAATACCGCCGATCTGGCAAAAGAGGAATCCGGTTGGCGCAACAGATTTGACATGGCGGCGTTCTGCGAAACACTAAAGGCGTTTAATCAGTTCCGCCAGAAGACCGAGGAACGCAACACGAAACGGGAGGCATATTCCAGAGCCTTGGAATGGATGGACGGAAAATCTGCGGAAAGGAAACCGCCTGTCGATCCTGAATCAGGCACGGACGAAGAATCCGATACCGATGGCGCACTTCCCGTTCTTGGCGGAGATCCGCGCTGGTCGGCGCTTCTGAAACTGCTCAAAAAAGATTTGGCGATTACGCTCGAAGATACGGATTCCGGTCAGGACGACGAATCCATGGAGGACGCACTTGTCGAATATGGCCTTACGGATCGTACGATCCGGTGCTACCGGGAACTGCGGAAAGAACTGCTGAAAGCGGAAGAGAATGCCCGGAAAAAAGGACTGGACGACTCCGCGCTTTCCGCCGATCTTCTCCAGACCGTCACGGCGTTTCAGGGCAGCCATCAGGATACCATCGGCAGTGCGACTCTGTTCCGCAAGCTGACGGAACCGACATATTTCTGCATCTGGCATGATGCCCCTGTCCCGGGGAAATATACCTCGACCGACATCCTGAGCGATGCGGTGCGTTATTTCGACATCCAGCGGGAGTTCAATCGTCTGCAGGAACCGATCATGGTCACGCTCGCCGATATGCGATATTCCCGCAGAACAAGCGATCTGCGGGCGCTGGTCTACGACAAAAGCGGGTATCAGAAAGGGTTCGGACACGTCAAGGACAATGTTTTCGCTGCCAGGATCGCGCGGGAAACCGCCGACGGGATATCGTCCGTCAAAGTCCGTATCGAGTATTCCGCCCCGCGCCTGAGACGCGACGGACTGATCGGCGGTGAAACCTCCATCTACGCCTCGCCTGTGCTTCGGGCATTCCTCGGCGAGGACGCCCCGCCTGTTCAGGACTTCAAATCCACGTCCGTGAGCCTGATGCCGGACTGGGACAGAAAAGACAGGCTTCGCATTCTACTGAATTTCCCGGTGAAACTGGATGTTTCCAAGCTCCCGAACGAGGCAAGCGCCAGATTCGACAAACAATTTGAACGGCAGAAAAGCAACACTGACTGGGGCGATGTCCGGTTGCTGTGGCAATCTGCAAACGGCAAACCTGTCACCTGGCACAAGAACGGTCAGCCGTTTGATTATCTGTCCGTCGACCTCGGGCAGCGCGTTGCCGCCGCGATTTCCCGGATCCATGTTTCCCAGCAAAACGATGCCCGTCTCCATGCCGTCCAGCTTGGAGAGATCGACGGGCATTGCTGGTATGCCGCCCGCACCTATGCCGGACTTCTGCGGCTTCCTGGCGAAGACAGCACGATCATCCGCGATGGAAAACGCGAAAAGGAACCGTCGGGAAGAGAAGGCCGCCCAGCTACGCAGCAAGAGACCGACGACGCGCTGGATATCTGCAAACAGCTCATCGGCGACGACACGCTGCTTCGCCAGTACGATGCCGTAACGCCGGTCAAATCGTTCCCGGAGCAGAACGACAAACTCCTGATCGCGCTTCGCCGGAAACTTTGGCGGCTGAAACAGCTGAAACGCTGGAGCTGGATGCTGGCGTCTTCCGGCAAACGCGAACGGGCGGAATCCGAACTTGCATCATCCGAATGGATTCGACCGGAAGACAAGAATCTGGAGTCGATCCGCAGGCTGGAGCTGGAGTGCAGGCAAGTCCTTCCCGGTTTGCTTCTCCGTATAGCCGACCGCATTCTGCCGCTTCGCGGACGGAAATGGGAATGGGCGGAACTGCCGGAGACCAAATCGTATTGTCTCAGACAGACAGCGCCCGGTACGGACGATCCGCGCAAACGCATCTGCGGTCAGCGCGGACTTTCCATGTCGCGCATCGAACAACTGGAAAACCTCCGCAAACGCTGTCAGGCCCTGAACCGGATTCTGATGGAAAAACCAGGTTCGGCTCCGCTTGGGATGAAACAGCGGCGCGAGTTGCAGATACCGGACTGCTGCCCAGACATTCTGATGCGCATGAATGAGATGAAGGATCAGCGTGTAAACCAGACCGCGAACATGATCCTGGCGCAGGCGCTTGGACTCCGGTTGCGTCCGCATGAAGAGGATGCCGCCAAACGGGCGGAAAACGGCATTCACGGTGAATACGAACGGATCCCTGGCGTTCAGCCCGCATCCTTTATCGTCCTGGAAAATCTCTCCCGTTATCGTTTCAGCCAGGACCGGGCGGCGTTTGAAAACTCCCGCCTCATGAAATGGTCCCACCGTCAGATCCTCGCCAAGCTCAAGCTCCTGTGCGAAGTCTTCAATATTCCCGTGCTCGAGGTCGATGCCGCGTATTCCTCGAAATTCTCCGCCTCCGGGTTCCCCGGATTCCGTGCCGAAGAATGCGGCATGGCGGAGCTTAACCGGATGGCGGCGGGAAAACAGTACAGCCAGGGCGAACAGAAGAAACTCCTGGACTGCATCCGGGGACAGCTTGACGCCATGCTTGCCGTGAATAGCAAAGCTACGGTCATCCTTCCCCGTACTGGCGGCCCAGTTTTCGTCCCATTCGTTCAGGCGGAAAAAACGGACGCGCTTCTTCAGGCGGACGTGAACGCATCATTCAATATCGGCCTGCGCGGGGCGGCGCATCCCAGCAATCTTTTCCTGAACAACCGAATTTCCGCCTCCAGGGCGAAAAAGGATTCGACGGAATGGAAGCCGAGGTCTAAGACTTTTGGAAAGCAATACGCCATTCAGTTTGCGCCCGGCGCCAAGGTGGACGGGAATGGCGGCTCGTTCTTCGTCATACGCTGTTCGCCGGACCTCGTCCTGAAGCATGGCTGTTCCACGGAATCCCGTCCCCGTTTTGCGGATGCCGAGTTGAACGGAAAGTATCCGAATCTGCTCTTCGGTTCGGCCATCTGGCGGAATCTGCCGCTTCAGCTGGAACGCTGCCGGAAGATCAATCAGGCCCGTCTGGACAAACTGAACCGATCCCCAAGGAAGTCCTGAAGATGGAGGACATTCCCTGTATTCCGGTTCGTCGTCTGCACAACTACATCTATTGTCCCAGGTTGATGTATTTTCAGTTTGTGGAAAATGTTTTTGTGTACAATGCGGACGTGGCTGATGGGGAAGGTGTTCATCGTCGTGTTGATGTGCCAACGCCGGGAGATTATCCTGAAGATCTTTTTTCCGGGGACCGTGAAATCATTTGGTCATTGTCTCTTGAAGATGCTGGAATCGGAATATGCGGCGTTGTCGACCTTTTGAATTTTGAAGAAGAATCCAGATGGTTCATGGTCCGTTTATGACTACAAAAAAGGGGCGCCTATGCTTGATGAACAGGGACATCCCAGGATCATTTTGTAGTGCTTGGGAAAAAGATTAAAAAAATCCCGAAAATCACATTGATATGATTTGAAAGCCGACGAATCCGTGCTATAATAAAGGTGTGGACGCGTTCCACGGCCCATCTTTCCTCCGCCATTGGAAAAGACAGATTGCTCATTCTTGCAGATGAATCAAAGTGTGCCCGCCCGCGATAATCCAGGCAATGCATATCTTGAGGAGACTTGCTCGTGCTGATTGACAATCAGAATCTTGGGCTTGCACATAATGGCCGGGATATGATTTCCATCCTCTTTCTTCTGTCTTCAACTCACAGTCATTGTTTTATTTTGTTGAATATCAGTTGTTATTGGGGGCGGGGTTGATTCCTCTGCAAGGTTGATCAGGTTGAGGCGGGAAAACTGGATTCACTCGCTTTAAGGAGGTGCAATGTTGATTCCTCTGCAAGGTTGATCAGTTTGAGGCGGGGCTCCCTGTATTACGGCTTTGTCCGAAATTCCGTGTTGATTCCTCTGCAAGGTTGATCAGTTTGAGGCGGATCCGAGAAGGAGTATTCGTCGACCTCGAGCTGAAGTTGATTCCTCTGCAAGGTTGATCAGTTTGAGGCGGATCGAAGCAGGTTATCTGACCGGCAGCGAGGATCCCGTTGATTCCTCTGCAAGGTTGATCAGGTTGAGGCGGTTGTATCCGTTTTGAATCAGGGCGTCCATCTTCGCAGTTGATTCCTCTGCAAGGTTGATCAGTTTGAGGCGGCCGCTGGTCGAAATCGGACGGAGCAACGTGAAGGTTGATTCCTCTGCAAGGTTGATCAGTTTGAGGCGGGCCAGGTACACCGTGTTCTCCGGCGAATCCAGGTGTTGATTCCTCTGCAACTATGTACGACATGCTTTTCCGGGACGATTTGTCGAAGAGTGATATCCAGAAGCTCAAAAAGGTCGCCGTCGATCTGCTCCAGAAGGTCAAGGCCAAGATCGCTGAACTCGATCACTGGACGGATAAACAGGAAACCCGGGCGGAAGTTGACATTCTGATCCGCGAAGTCCTATGGAAAGAACTCCCGGATACCTACGACGACCTCAGCGTTGCTGCATGTCGCCAGCAGGTATTCGAGTATGTCTTCACGCGCTATAAAGAAGTGTCGTAAACGGACGTACCGGACGTGTTTTTTTTACTTATTGCATATGGATTTTTTTTTAGAATAATAAACTAACTGATTTTTTTACAAATAAGATGTTTCAAATCTGCGTCCGGCGCGTCCGCGCGCCGTCTTCAATTAGATTCATGCTCCTTTTAGGATGTTCAGGACCTGCTGGAGTGTGCTGTTGGTCGCAGACTCCGGTTGCTTACCAGCTTCCGGCGTGAGGAGCTTCAGCACCCGGTCGATCTTCTCCTGGGACGTCGGTGCATTCCGGTTGCTGATAGCCGCGATCGCCTTCCTCTGGCTTTCTTCGCTGACATGCGTGTAGTATTTGTCGGCAATCTTGGAATCGGTTCCGAGGATGGAGAGTAAAACGGCCTTGGGAACACCAGCTTCAGCGCAGAAGCTCGCGAAGCTGTGCCGGAGCGAGTGGAAGCCATAAATGGTCATCTTCCGCTTTCTGCCCGGAACTTTGACGGACGGTTCAAGGCCGATCCAACGTATCGGTCGCAGAACGTCGAGGTCAATCAGGTTGTTGCCGATATTCTTCCCCTCGGCATCCGTCGTGTTGTACCGTGCTGCGGTTTTGGGGAGGACGTACTGGTCTCTTTTCCACTTCTTCGCTTCGAGTAGGGCATCGTACAATTCAGGAGCTATCGGTATCGTCACTTCCTTGCCCGTCTTGAACTGCTTTACCCAAATGCTCCGTCTCTCCATGTCGATGTCCTGCCACTGGAGCAATACACAGTCTTTCAGGCGTTGTCCGGTAAACATGCCGATGATGTAGACGATATGGATTTCCTCCTTGTTCCGGAGCCTGTGTTCATGATTGGCGGGCGAGAGCGCAAGCAGCAGCTGTTCCTCTTGCTCCTTGGTGAACGCCAGACGGCGGAGAACTTTTCCACGCTCCCCACGTTCGCTTCGAAGAAGTGATTTTGAACGGAATGGGTTTTCGCCCTCGTAGTAATCCTTGATGCAGTCAAATATCCTGCGGAGCTGCTTGATTCGCCGGTTGTGGGTGTAGACCGCGAGCAGCTGCGTTTTAAGGTAGGAAGCGAATTCCTGGCAAAGTCTGGGCGTAACTTCGTTCACATAGTTTATTGTAGGATGCCTGCCGCCCGTCTGTCCGGTCGCATACTCGGCGAACAGTCTGAAGCTCTTGTTGTAGCTGAGTTGGGCATTGAACGTGCTCGGTGTAGCCCGGTCCGGGTGTGTCCTGTATTTCTCCCACGCCTCATCGAACGTGATTTTGGGTGCTTCCGTTGAATAGCCTCGTATGGCGTTCATCTGGGCAAGCGCGACCTCCTGAGTCGGCGCAAGCCAGATGGAATCCAGGTCAGAAGCCTTTCGTACGGCTTCATCATAGTTGCTTGTGCGCAGGAAAAACTCTTTGCGTGTCCCGTTCGCGATGGTAAGCCGATAGGAGTAAACCCCATTGGTTGTTCGCTGCCTCAGCTGACCTCGCAGTTCGATCCTTCTCGTCTTCCGGTTGTCGTTCGTGCCGACCATGTCCCAATGCCTTTCGTGTTTTGTGTCGAGCACATGAAAGTCCAAAAGGATGCTTTAGGAAAGATAACGAGAAAAAGAAAATCACCAAAATGGGGGTGATTTAGGGGTGTTTGCCCGTTTTTAACCTCAAAAGTGGTGCCGACGAGAGGACTTGAACCTCCACCCTCGTGAAAGGACTGCGACCTGAACGCAGCGCGTCTGCCATTCCGCCACGTCGGCAACCGGACGGCTGTATCTCAGCCGGGGTAAATACTATAACGCCTTTTTGGCAGAAAATCAAGCACAAAAAGAAAAAAAATGCGACTTTTTTTGTCTTTTCGGTTGATGTTTCTTTTTTTGGGGTTATATTTAGAGTGTGTTTTCGTAATCAAAAATAAGAAGAAGGCAATGGAAAACAAAATATGGAGATGTTCTTCCGACGGTAAAGAAAACATTGTCGACAGATTGATCAAAGAGTCAGGCGTAATGCGCTCTGTTGCGCTGTATCTGGCTTCAAGAGGCATTACTCCGGAGACGCTGGGCCGCTATCTGAACGCGACCTTTGCGGATCTGAGCGATCCTTTCCGATTTGCCGGCATAGAAATTGCCGTCCAGCGGCTTTGGCAGGCGATCCGGAATCGTGAACGCATCCTCATTCATGGGGACTACGATACGGATGGGATCACAGCCACGGCGCTGCTGTCGTGGGTCCTCGAACGCAACGGGGGCCTGGTCACTTCGTTTTTGCCGCACCGGTTCGACGACGGATACGGATTCACGCCCGACTCCCTGCTGAAGGCCCTGGAAACGGTGCCTGGCGGGAAATGCGGCGTGCTCGTGACGGTCGACTGCGGCATCAACAGCGCGGAGGCCGTGCAGAAGGCCCGCGAGCTCGGCATCGACGTCATCATCACGGACCACCACGAGCCCGCGGACGAGTTGC
>Ga0310786_10000499_pt1 | contig 64260 bp, 42 predicted proteins | sample AusTroGonzalo_MG_FD_203881 | JGI IMG/M metagenome (GOLD analysis project Ga0310786, IMG submission 203881) | Bovine rumen microbial communities from tropical cattle in Woodstock, Queensland, Australia - Gonzalo_03 (v2) (version 2) | ecosystem: Host-associated > Mammals > Digestive system >...
AGTTCCGGCACCATCTGGAGGATATCCATCAACGACTCTTCCCCCGTCAGCTCCATTCGCTGAGGATAAATCATCGTCATGTCTGCCTTGATCTCTATGATGGGCAAACCACCTTCTGCGAACATCGGAACAGACAGGAGCAAAAAGCTGATCGATATGATAATATGTCGGCTCATCTTTTGCAAAAATACGCTTTTTCCTGATATCCTGTCTCGAATTAATTCTTTTTAACCTTATCGGCTACATATTTTTTGTACCTTTGCAGCACGAATCAATATCAAACAGTTTATGGTAGACAAAATCAAATACGGCATTTTCCCTAATCCGCAGCCGGATGCGGAGGGGAACACTACTTATCAGGTGCGTCACACGCCGGAAGGCACGATGAACGAGAAGGCTTTCCTGGCCCATCTGAAGTATCACAACACCTACAACACAACGATGATGATGTCGTCGCTCATCGTGCTGAAGGAGGAGATCATCGAGCAACTGAGAGGAAACAAGCGTTTCCGTATCGATGGTCTCGGCACCTTCCAGATGAAAGTGGGACTGAAGATGAAGTACGACGAGGAGGGCAATCCCCTGAAACCACACTACACAAACCCCAACGAGATTACGGCCAACGATGTGGAGGTGCAGGGAGTGTCGTTCACGCCAGACCCCAGCTTTGTCAAGGCTCTGAAGCAAAAGACTTCCACAAGGAATAAATACGGCAAAGGGGCGGCAGGCAGAAACCAACCCTATACGCGTGAACAGATTGTCAGTTTCCTCGACAAGTACCTGGGCGAGCACCATTCCATAACCCGCCGACAGATGGAGCGCGAACTGAACATTACCGCCTATCGTGCCCAGAAGTGGCTTGACGAACTGACTGCCGAACAGTTTTCAAAATACTATTTCAAGAAGCAGGGCAACACCTACGTCTATTATCGCTACGGCTGGGAAGGATGATGTTAATTGATAATTCCTCCGTCATCTGGTCTAACTGATTGTCATTCAGTAGATTAATGGCGGAGTAATTTTTGATGACTGTAGGCAGGAGAATGCAATCTATGCTGCCAGCACAAGATAGCCGTCAGTATCGTGGTGGCCCACGCGCTTCACGCCTAATCGCGTCATCGAACGTCCGAAGCTGTTGGTAGTCACGCCCTCCATCGTCTTCCTCGAATGCTTGCCCAACTCGCGGATAATCTCAGCTCCACTCATAAACACGCCTTCGCCGTCCTGCTTGGGGATGGTGAAATACTGCAGGAAGAGCCGCTCCACGTCGTCGAGCACATAGTAGTCCTTGTTGTGGCGCTCCATCTCGGCCTCGTCTTCCTTTGAAAACCAATGGGGCAGATGCAGATTCTCCACCTCGTGCAACACCTGGGCATAGAGCTGGTCGTGGTCGATGCCCTCCACATTGATGATGCCGTCTGGCTCTAAGATGAGGAATCGACGCGAACCCGTGCGATCCGTCAGCACATGGCGCTCGTTGGTGGTGCCTACGAACGAGGCGATGCGAGGCAACTGATTGAAGTTCTTCTTGTAGGCCCCGATGAAACTGGGCTTCAGCGTCTGCATCATCGACTTCAGTTCTGGCATCTGCTTGCGCCCGATCTTCTCGAACTCGTCGAGGCTCACCAGCGCAAACTCCACCATCTTGCGATAGGCATTGCCCTTGGCGTTGATCTTGAAGTCGTCTGTGTAGTAGTCGGCAATCTCCCTTGGCAGCATCGACGTGAAGAGCGTGCTCTTGCCCAACCCCTGCTGCTCGCTGATGAGCAGCAGCATCACGGCATTGGCGTGAAGGCTGTCTGCCCCTAACCACTGGGTGACGACGGCGCGGAGCCAGATGCGCACCATCCGCTGGCAGTAGTCCGAAGAGCTGATGCGGCGGGCAAAGTCGCCGATGTAGTCCGTCTCGCCGTCCCATTGCCCGCGTACCTTATTAAGATACTCGCGCACAGGGTGATAATCCACCGCCAGGTCGCTCTCCACGCGCTGGCGCACATAGCTGGAGAGACAGAATATCTCGCCGTCGTCTTGAATACGGCAATTGATGGAGTTCATCTGCCTGCTGTCCACCAGTTTCCACTCGTCATCGCTGCCTTTCCGACGATACTCATAGAGGTCGCGGACGATGTTGTGGCGAAACTCGAAGTTCTCCATCACAAACTGCGCCATGTCGTGGATGGGCCTCAGCATCGCCAGCTTCCGCTCCTCGAAACGGTCAGCGGATGACTTGCCGCTCCCCGTTGAAGCTGGTTTGCCCTCCGTTGAGGCTGATTTTCCCTCCGTGGTGGCAGATTTCATTCGCTCCATTTCGGCCTCCACCTGTTTCACTCTCTCCAGAAGCAGAAGATTCTGCTCCTTTTCTGTGTCCACACTCCCCGAGTGCTTCCACAACAATTTTGAAATACAATCTATAATCTTCATAATTTAAAAATTTTTGCGCTGCAAAGATAATACATAATTCGGCTCATTATACCGAAAGTTTCGTAGTATTTTAGTGAAAAAATATAAAGAATTTTGCAGCCTTCTCTCCTATGGAAAGCAGCCTCTAAACCACCAGAAACCACCCTGCAAACTAATCTGCTACTTATGTTCTGGACATCTACCACTTATGTAGCAGCTTCTTACTTCTTATGTTCTAAGTATTTACTACTTATGTGGCAGATTAGTTTGCAGGCTCCTTTCCACAACTTTACAGCCTACTTTCATTCAGCAAGCAGCCTCCTGGCTCTCGCAAAGAGCCTCCCTTCCCGCTTACCCATATCAAAAATTCCCAAAGCTCAAATTTCTCCGCCACGATTCCGCTGACTTTCAGCTACTTACACCCCATAGCGGAGAAATAATGATTTCACGAAGAATGAAAAAAAGGAAAAAACTTGCTAATTTCCGATATTATTCGTATATTTGCACCATAAAACAAAAATACGTCGTGTTAGAGAGCCAAATTGAAGATAGTTTCATCAAGAAACTGACAGCAGATTTAAAGTACGTTTATCGTGATGATATTCACGACAGGCAGAGCCTTGAGCGTAATTTCAGGGAGAAGTTTCAGGCATTGAACAAAGTACATCTGACAGATGCAGAGTTTACCCGTTTGATGGAGGAACTTACAAATTCTGATGTCTATGCCTCTTCCAAGAGATTGCGTGAACGCAATACGTTTATGCGTGAAGATGGTACGCCACTTCAATATACATTGGTCAATATTAAGGACTGGTGCAAAAACGATTATGAAGTCATCAATCAGTTGAGAATGAACACCCGCTACAGTTCGCATCGTTATGATGTGATACTGTTGATTAATGGCTTGCCCCTTGTTCAAATCGAATTAAAGACACTCGATGTAAGTCCTCGTCGCGCTATGCAGCAGATCGTAGACTATAAGAATGATGTTGGCAACGGATATACAAATTCATTGCTCTGCTTCATGCAGATGTTCATTGTCAGCAACAGAACAAACACCTACTATTTTGCCAACAACAATAGAACTCATTTCAATTTCAATGCAGCCGAGAACTATTTGCCTGTCTATCAATGGGCAGACGAGAGAAACAAGAAGATAACAAACCTTGATGACTTCTCAGATGTATTCCTGGCAAAGTGTAAATTGGGTGAGATGATCAGCCGATACATGGTACTTGTTGCCAGTGAGCAGAAAATACTGATGATGCGTCCTTATCAGATTTATGCTGTAAAGGCCATCATAAACTGTATCAATGAGAATCGTGGAAACGGCTATATTTGGCATACAACGGGTAGTGGCAAGACGTTGACATCTTTTAAGGCAGCAACGCTGTTGAAGGACAATCCCGAAATCGACAAATGCCTGTTTGTGGTGGATCGTAAAGACCTTGACAGACAGACACGTGAGGAATTCAATAAGTTCCAAGAGGGTTGTGTGGAAGAGAATACCAATACAGATGCACTGGTGCGCAGAATGCTGTCGGAAGATTACTCTGATAAGATTATTGTGACCACCATTCAGAAATTGGGTATTGCCTTAGATCCGCAGAATCGTGCTAACTATCAGAAGCGTTTGCTTCCTGTAAGAGATATGCGTATGGTTTTCATCTTTGACGAGTGTCATCGTTCGCAGTTTGGCGAGAACCACAAGGCCATTAAAGAGTTCTTCCCCAACTCTCAGTTGTTTGGCTTTACGGGAACGCCTATCTTTGAACAAAATGCTTCTTATACGCAGATAACTGGTGAAGAGGCCCAATATAAAACCACAGAAGATGTGTTTGAGAAAGAACTGCATGCCTATACTATCACCAATGCCATTGACGACAAAAACGTGTTGCGCTTCCATGTGGATTACTTTAAGCCCGATGAGGACGACAATGTTATAGGTATTGCGAAGAAACAGGCTATTGTCAGGACAATTCTGCAAAAACATAACAACGCCACCAATGAGCGTCGCTTCAATGCGCTTTTTGCAACGGGTTCTATCAATGAGGCCATTGAGTATTATCAGTTGTTTAAAAAGATGCAGGCTGAACAGCAGGTAAAAGACGAGACCTTCGAGCCGTTGAACATTGCTTGTGTTTTCTCTCCTCCAGCTGAAGGAAATAGGGACATCATGCAGATTCAGGAGGATTTGCAGCAAGAGCGCATAGACAATGAGAAAGAGCCAGATCAGAAAAAGGCTGCACTCATGGCTATCATTGATGACTATAACAAACAATATGGTACAAACCATTCAGTAGCCGAGTTTGATGCTTACTATCAGGATGTACAGAAACGCATCAAGAGCCAGAAGTACACCAATCAGGACTATGCACATAAGAACAAGATAGACATTACGATTGTGGTGGATATGTTGCTGACAGGCTTTGACTCCAAGTATCTGAATACGCTTTATGTGGATAAGAACTTGAAGTATCACGGTCTTGTGCAGGCATTCTCTCGTACCAACAGAATCTTAAACGACACGAAGCCATACGGCAACATCCTTGATTTCAGAGGACAGCAGGATGCTGTTGATGAGGCTATCGCATTGTTCTCTGGTGAGAAGAATGGAGATGTTGCTCGTCAGGTATGGCTTGTGGAGCCTGCAGAGGTCATCATACAGAAATACTGTAAGGCTGTGAATGATTTGCGTAATTTCATGCATTTGCAGAATCTGGAGTTTAAACCTGAAGAAGTGGCTAACCTGAAAGGCGATGATGCTAAGGCGGGCTTCATCAACTATTTCAAGGAGGTGCAGCGATACAAGACCCAGTTGGATCAATACACAGACCTTGTTAAAGTTGATCATAATGAGAATCCTTGGATGGCAAGTGAACCTGCAGCAGCAACGACATACGGTTTCTATAGTGATGACGAACTGCGTGCATTCCGTGGTGCATACCTTGATGTGGCCAAGCAATTGAAAACCAAACGCGAAAGTAACGATACACCAGTCTCTACAGAGATTGAGGATTTGGACTTCGAGTTTGTCTTGTTTGCGTCGGCCCTGATAGACTATGATTATATCATGGAGTTGATCAGTCGATATGTGGGTGCCCCCTCTATGCAGAAGATGACCAAGGAACAGTTAGTAAACCTGATATGTTCCAGTGCCAACCTCATAGACGAGCGTGAGGACATCATAGATTATATTGACGAATTGGATGCCAAAGGTGTAAATGGCAAGACAGAGAAGGAAATAGAGCAAGGCTATGAACTTTTCAAGAAAGACAAGTTCACCAAGGCTATATCTTCCATTGCCGAGAAGCATCATTTGGATATCGAAGCCGTTCAGACTTTTGTCAATGAAATTGTGGAGCGAAGAATCTTTGACGGTGAGAAACTTTACGACTTGATAGCCCCCCTGGAATTAGGTTGGAAAGATCGTGCCCGAAAGGAAGAGGAATTGATGAAGGACCTGATTCCTATACTGAAACGAATGGCAGGAGGACAGAAAATTTCTGGACTTTCAGCGTATGAAGAATAAAAGGTAAGAGATATGGCAAAGAATAAAAACAATATACCCATTCAGCGTTTTCCACAATTTACTCAAGGAAAAGGATGGGATTATGTTAATGCCAATGAACTATTCGCACCGATTGTAAATAAGAATCACAATTCTGACCTACCTGTTTTAGCTATCACTCAGGATCAAGGAGCAGTTCCAAGAGAAATGATTGATTATAATGTTATTGTTAGTGAAAAGAGTATTGCGGGATATAAAGTTGTAGAAATTGGCGATTTCATTATTAGTTTAAGATCATTTCAAGGAGGTATTGAATATTCAAATTTTGAAGGATTATGTAGCCCTGCATATATAGTATTGCGTAAAAAGAACGACACCATTTGCAATGACTTTTATCGGCATTATTTCAAATCATGGCCATTTATTCAAGACCTAAATCGTAATCTTGAAGGTATCAGGGATGGGAAAATGGTTAGTTATCAGCAATTCTCAGAAATACTAATCCCCTATCCCCCTTTTGCCGAACAACAAAAAATAGCAGATTGTTTATCTTCGATTGACTCATACACTCTTTGTATTGACGAAAAAGTAGAGCAATTAAAGACACATAAGAAAAGCCTTCTGCAAAAGTTGTTCCCTCAAGGAGGCAAAACCATTCCTGAATATCGTTTTCCAGAATTCGAAAAGGATGGATCATGGGAAGAAAAAGAATTGGGAGAATTAATCCTTGAAATTGCAGAATTTACAAGTAGAAGAAATAATGTTCCATTATATAGTTTGACTATTGAAGATGGGGTGTCACCTAAGACAGACCGATATGAAAGGAACTTCCTTGTTAAAAAAGAGGGAGATAATTTCAAAGTTGTACACCCAGATGATTTTGTCTCGAATCCAATGAATTTACGATTTGGTGCGATAGGCTACAATAAAGAATCGTTTAAAGTATGTGTCTCTGGCTATTATGATGTTTTTCGATTTAAAGATAAGGGTACATCGTCTTTCTGGATTAACTATATGAAGAGTAATTGGGCATTGGATATGTATGACAGAATAGCGATTGGCTCTTTATACGAAAAACGAAGAGTTCATTTCTCAAATCTTTTGAGAATGAAGTTATTAGTTCCAAAATATTCTGAAAGGCTCAAAATATCAGAATATTTATCCTCTATGGAAGAAGTGATTGGCTTTTATTCAGAAAAGGCATCTCTGTTAGAACAACATAAAAAAGGTCTGATGCAACAATTGTTTCCCAAAGCATAAAAATGAACAAAAAAGTAACATTATAATTTTGTATTAATTATGATAGGTATCCAAGATTCAACGACGAACCATTTCGGTTCATTAATTAGAAGTGGTGGTAAGTATATTATACCCAAATTCCAAAGAGATTATTCTTGGGATGAAGAGCAATGGGACGACCTCTGGCAAGATATTGAAAATATGATTGCTGAAAGGGGAGAGCATTACATGGGCTACCTCGTATTACAGACAACAAAGAATAAAAATTGTCTGATTATTGATGGGCAACAGCGTTTCACGACAATCACTATGATTATCTTAGCTGCTATAAAATCAATCCAGAAATTGATAGATAAAGGCGAAGAAGTTGAAGCAAACGAACAACGCGTAAAGACCCTAAAAGATACTTATATTGGTAATGTTGATCCTGTAACGTTAGAATATGATAACATACTTGTTCTGAATCGAAATAATGATGGCTACTATAAAGAGTATATTGTTAAGTTAGGGGAACTTAAGCTACGCAATACTTCTTATACAGAGAAACTGATGAGGAAATGTTTCGAGTGGTACGAGAAGCAACTTACAAACAAATTTAAGACAGGAAAAGAATATGCCGAATTGATCACCTATATTGTAGACAATTTGTATTTTACAATCATAAAGGTCGACAATGAGATGAATGCGTTCAAGGTTTTTGAAACTTTGAATGCGAGAGGTGTACAACTTTCATCAGCAGACCTGCTAAAGAATTATCTGTTCTCGTTAGTCGACAATACCTCTCAGTATCCAGATAGGATTGCTACACTTGAAGAAAGATGGTCGGAATTAACAAAGAATATTCAAGCAGAGAAGTTGCCTGATTTCATTCGTTATTATTGGAATTCTAAGAATAAGACCGTTAGATCTAATGATCTATTTAAAGCTATCAGGGATAAGATAAAACAGGATAAAGAGGTTTTTGCTTTGGTTAATGACATGATTGGCTATAGTGATGTATATATGGCATTACGTGATGCTAATGATGAACTATGGCAGGGGAATCGTAACATTACAGATAACATACAATTACTGAAAGATTTCAGTATGAAACAGCCTTATTCCTTATTGATGGCGGCCTATAAATCACTTGATATTAAAATATTTGAAAAGTTGCTAAACGACGTCATAATCGTAGGCTTTAGATACAATGTCATTTGTGGGAAGAATCCTAATGATATTGAACGCATTTATAATACTATCGCAACTCAGATAACAAGTAGTGGTATATATCCAAGAGATTTACTTAAGGCAGTTTATGTAGATGATAATGAATTCCTGCCAATCTTTAACCATAAGATTTTCCCTGAGAATACGAGGAATAACAGGATTATCAAATATATTCTTGGGAAGTACGAACGCTTCAAAGGCGGAACAAGGGATGTTGTCTCTTCAAGTGAAACTGATACGATAGAACACATATTGCCCCAGAACCCTGGAACAGAATGGGGAGAAGACAACTATGATTTTGATTCGCTCATCTATCGCTTAGGCAATTTGTGCCTTCTTGAAAAGAATTATAACAGAGCCATCGAGAACAAATCGTACACAGAAAAATGTGACATGTACAAACAATCTGCTTTTGAAACAACAAAGACTATTCCAGATGTTTATACCGTATGGAATCGTGATACAATAAATGCCCGTCAGAAGCAGATGGGAGACTGTGCAAAAAGTATCTGGAAAATTGATTTTTGAAATATGCCTATAAGTCAGCAACAAGAACTCGGAAAAATTCTTTGGGGAATTGCCAATAATCTGCGTGGAGCGATGATGGCAGACGATTTTCGCGACTATATGCTGTCGTTTCTGTTCTGGAAATACCTGTCGGACAACTATGTCGAGGCTGCCAAAAAGGAACTGGGTGCAGACTATACCACAACACTACAGACTTGGTACGACGAGAATCCCAACGACACAGAGTTGTTTGAGAAGCAGATGAGGCGCAAGATTCACTACGTCATTGAGCCGCAATATCTGTGGGACAACATCGTGGAACTGGCAAGGACACAGAGCAGCGAACTGCTCCAGACATTGGAAAAAGGGTTCAATTATATTGAGGACAAGACATTTGAGAGTTCCTTTAAAGGTTTGTTCTCTGAGATCAATTTGAGTTCAGAGAAGTTAGGCAAGAACTATACAGAGCGAAACGACCTACTGACAAAGGTCATTACGACGATTGCGAATGGATTGAAAGAGTTCTCTGCCGATAACGATTCTCTGGGTGATGCATACGAATATCTGATTGGTCAGTTCGCAGCAGGCTCAGGTCAAAAGGCTGGTGAATTCTATACGCCACAGATGATATCAACAATTCTTTCACGCATTGTTACTTTGGACTGCCAAGACCCAGCATCAGGCAAGAAGAACAGAATTAACCGTGTGTTAGATTTTGCTTGTGGTTCAGGTTCGTTGTTGCTGAATGTGCGCAACCAGATGGGAGAAAGCGGCATAGGCAAGATTTATGGTCAGGAAAAGAATATCACGACCTATAACCTTTGCCGAATGAATATGTTGTTGCACGGAGTAAAAGACTCTGCTTTTGAGATTCATCACGGTGATTCACTCGCCAATGACTGGGATTTCTTGCAAGAGGAAAATCCTGCCAACAAAATAGATTTCGATGCTGTCGTAGCCAATCCACCTTTCTCTCTGCGATGGGACCCAACAGAAGACACAGCCAATGATTTCCGCTTTAATCGATATGGCGTAGCACCACGTTCTGCTGCTGACTTTGCTTTCCTTTTGCATGGTTTCCACTTTTTGAGTGAAGATGGCACAATGGCTATCATTCTGCCTCATGGTGTGCTGTTCCGTGGAGGCAAAGAGTTGGCTATCAGAAAGAAACTGCTCGAAGATGACAACATCGATGCTGTTATTGGTTTGCCTGGTAACCTGTTCTATTCAACTGGTATTCCTGTTTGCATCATTGTATTAAAGAAATGCCGTAAGAATGACAAGATTCTCTTCATCAATGCCAGTTCTGACGAGCACTACGAAAAGGGTAAACGCCAGAATTATCTTCGTGATGAAGATGTCAATAAGATTGTTGAAACGTATCAATTCCGCAAAGAAGAATCACGCTATTCCCGTCAAGTCTCTTTACAGGAAATCAAAGAGAATGACTACAACCTCAATATCACACGTTATGTCAGTCTGGCACAGGAAGAAAAGCCTATTGACCTGCAAGAAGTACATGACAAGTTGGTAGAGATAGAAGCGGAAATCGTCAAGGCCCGCGATAAACATAATGAGTTCTTGAAAGAATTAGGCCTGCCACCATTGGTATAATGAATAGAATCGTACTCATAGGTAACGGCTTCGATTTGGCTCATAATCTCAAAACTAGATATGAAGACTTCATAAATTGGTATTGGGATTATAGGGTTAATGGTTTTGTTAAAAATCATACAAATAAATCAACTGATTGTTTATGTACCTTTGAATGCCTACTCCAAGAAACATGGTATTCATATTACTTCTATCTTCCAAAATTCTCTCAAAAACTAACAGGAAAAGAAATTGTTCAATCAATCCGTAAGGATCCATATAGATATCGAGTAAGTTTCTCTCCTTTCTTTGAGAATATTTGTAAAAGCATTGAAACTAAAGGGTGGGTAGATATTGAAAATGAGTATTATCATTTGCTGACGGAATATGCCTTAATTAATAGTTTTAAAGAGGAAGTTAAGGGTTTAAATGAGCAATTAAAATATCTGAAAGATCTACTGGCAAAATATTTAGGATTCATAGACGAACAAGAGGTAAACATTAACGAGAATATCAAAAGAAAGATTTATGCTCCAATAAAATTGGACGATATTTCTGTTGTTGGCAAATCTGTTCTAAAAGAAAATGTTGATTCATGGGTAGAGCAGAATGATATAGTGGTGAGAGACAAGATACGCCGATATGGTTTAAATGAAAAGGATTTTAAAACTTCATTAGCCTATTTCCGTGTAAACTATAAGGCAGGAAAAATTCCCTTTACTGATGTTCCATGTCAATATCTGCTTCCAGATGCGGTGATGCTGTTAAATTTCAATTATACACATACAGCTCAATTATACCACAATGCAGATTTGTGTTTTGTCAACTATATTCATGGAAAAATAGATAATCCTCAAAGTGTAATTTTCGGCTATGGAGATGAATTGGATGACGATTATAAAAAACTCCAGAAACTAAATGATAATGAATGTCTATGCAATGTAAAAACCATAAAGTATCAGGAATCTGATAATTACAGGAAGTTATTATCTTTTGCGGAGTCTGCCCCTTATCAGGTTTGTATCATGGGGCATTCTTGTGGAAACTCTGACCGCACTCTGTTGAATACTCTTTTTGAGCACAAAAATTGTATCTCTATCAAACCATATTATTATATAAAGGATGATGGAACTGACAATTATCTCGAACTCGTTCAAAATATTAGCAGAAATTTCACGGACATGAAACTGATGCGTGACAGAGTTGTAAATAAGGAATATTGCGAGCCACTTATGCCACAAGGATAGGTGACTGACGCTTGAATAATAGTTGATATGTAACATTTTCGGGTTTTGCATACTATTATATATGGTTCATGGTTCATGATGAATGGTTAAAAGAAATAAGCAAAGAATAAAAACGTTATAAGATTATATGGCAAATGAGATAGAAAACAACAAAGGAGAGATTATCATCTATCAGTCGGAAGATGGTAAGATAAAACTTGATGTCAGACTGGAGAACAAAACGGTTTGGCTGACTCAGGAACAGATAGCTCAGTTATATAGTAAAGGAAGATCAACGATAACAGAACATATTTCGAACATCTTCAAAGAGGGAGAACTCGAAAAAGAGAAGGTATGTCGGAAATTCCGACATACCACTCAGCACGGTGCCTTAGAAGGGAAAACACAAAACCAGGAAGTAACGCTCTATAACCTCGACGTCATTATTAGCGTAGGCTATCGCGTAAAGTCGATTGTAGGTACCCGTTTCCGTCAGTGGGCTACAGAGCGGCTGGCAGAATATATCATCAAGGGAAGGCAAATGGGGCATTGCCAATTTGTGGCATGAGGCTAAAAGAAGAGAGTAGAGTAAAAGTGCAAAACAATAATTTAACAATAACAACACAATGATGAAACTATCCTTGAAAAGACTGACTTGCCTGCTGGCATGGGTGATGCTGCCGTCTATGGCTGTGGCTGATGTGGCATATAGCGACTCGCACATCCGTATTACGGTGATTGATGCAGGCACACTTCGTCTGGAATATGCACCAGACGGGAACTTCGTGAACAAGAAAAGCTTTGTGGCCGTTGTGCGCGACTATCCCTTTGATGATTACACCATCACGGAAACGGGCAAGACGGTGACGCTGAAGACTGACAAGCTGAAACTGGTGTACCGTAAGGGTAAGGGTGGCTTCACTGCCGATAACCTCACCATCAGCAGCACTACACTTACGCCCTATGGAAAAGAAAAGAGAAAAGGCTTCACATGGAAACCAGGGATGAAGCAGCAAGGTAATCTGAAAGGCACGTACCGCACCTTGGATGGTTACAACGGCGATCATCGCAACGACGGCACGCTTATCCCACTGGAAGATGGTCTGCTCTCTACTGACGGTTGGACGCTGGTGGACGATTCGAAGGGGTTCCTCTTCAACGGCGATACAGATTGGGACTGGGTGGAGAAACGTTCGAGTGCAGAAGGTGCCCAGGACTGGTACTTCATGGGCTATGGCCACGATTATAAAGCGGCCTTGCAGAGCTACACACGCTTTGCTGGCCGTGTGCCGATGCCGCCACGCTATGCCTTTGGCTACTGGTGGAGCCGCTACTGGAGCTACTCCGACCAGGATTTCCGCAACCTGGTACGCTGGTTCGGCGAAAATGACATACCGCTCGACGTCCTCGTCATCGACATGGACTGGCATCCGATCAGCGAGAAGGCTGGTGGCGGATGGACAGGCTGGGACTGGAACGAGAACCTCTTCCCCGATTATCGCCAGTTCCTGCAGTTCCTGGAGGAGCAGGGCGTCAATGCCACGATGAACCTGCATCCCGCTGACGGTGTGCGTCCCTACGAGAAGAAATATGCAGAGTTTGCCCAGCGCATGGGCGGCACTGACGGTAAGGCTGTGGAATGGCTCGGAAGCGACAAGAAGATGGTGAAGGCGCTGTTCGAGACCTACCTGCACCCCTATATGAACGACGGCGTGGATTTCTGGTGGCTCGACTGGCAGCAGTGGCTCAACGACAAGAAGGTGGAGGGGTTGAGCAATACGTGGTGGTGCAACTATCTCTTCTTCAGTGATATGCAGCGCCAACACAACAAGCGCCCCATGCTCTACCACCGTTGGGGCGGACTGGGCAACCATCGCTATCAGGTGGGTTTCTCAGGCGACAGCTACATTACGTGGGAGAGTCTGGCTTTCCTGCCTTATTTCAACAGTACTGCCTCGAACGTGCTTTACGGCTATTGGAGCCACGACATTGGCGGACACATGAGCCTGAAATGGGGAACACCTGTTCCCACGGAGCTCTATACCCGTGCCATGCAGATGGGACAGTACCTGCCCATCCTGCGCACCCACTCCACCAAAGACCCTGCGCTGAACAAGGAGCCTTGGGCCTTCGACCATGCTACAGAAGGCCGACTGAAGCGCGTCATCGACGGACGTTACGCGCTCGTACCTTATATTTATACGATGGCTCGCTTGGACTACGAGACGGGCATTTCGCTCTGCCGCCCCATGTATTATGACTATCCGCTGCAGCAAGAAGCCTATGATTTCCGCAGCCAGTATATGTTTGGCGACAACATGATGATTGCGCCTATCGTGGAACCTGTGAGCAAGGACGACGGCTATGTGCGATTGAAGGTGTGGCTCCCTGCAGGCCAGTGGCTCGAGTACGAGACGGGCACGATGTTGCAAGGCGGTCAGACGCTGGAACGCGCTTTTACCATCGACGAGTATCCCGTCTTTGTAAAGGCCGGTAGCATTCTGCCCTTCTACGGAAAGCTCAAGAATCTCAGCGGCACGGGGCAGGAAGTCGTCGTGCGTGTATTCCCTGGCGGACAAAGCGGAAGTTTCGAGATGTATGAAGACAACGGCAACGATTGTGATTATGCCACGCAGTATGCCACCACTGCCCTCAGCTACAAGCGTGATGGGAACAAGTTGACGGTCAGTATTGCAGCACGCAAGGGCAGCTATCCGCAAATGCCCGCCAAACGTCATTACCGTCTGGCATTGCCCTGCGCCTTGGCACCTGCCAGCATCCGATTAGACGGGCAGGAGATGACCTTCACCTACGACGGCTATGCCCTGGAGACACAAGCCGACCTGGAACTGCTCGATTGCTCCCGCGACCACATCGTTGAAGTGGAATATGCTGATGTCGATTTCACGGTAGCAGATGGCACGAAGGCTCGTATGGCGCACATCACTACCATCGTGGCCGATTACAAACAGAAGAACGCAGGCATGGTCTATACAGATGCAGTCGGATTCCTCGAAGCAACGCCGCTGCGCCTGACCTACTTCCCCAAAGACCAGGCAAAGACGTTGCAGCAGTTCAATGCCTATTACTCTGACTTGCCCAACATACTGAAAGAGCAGATGGACGATCATCACTAAAAATGAAAGTAATAATTGCAATAGATTCATTCAAGGGTTGCCTGACTTCGAAGGAAGCTAACGAGGCGGCGGCAGAGGGCATCAGGGTTGCTTATCCTGATGCGGAGATTGTAGAGGTGCCTGTCAGCGATGGCGGCGAGGGTTACATGGAAGCATTCCATGCTGCTATTGGGGGCAGGCTGGAGGAAGTGACGGTGAGAGACCCGCTGATGCGTCCTATCGTGGCGAAATATCTGTTACACAACGATTTGGCCGTGATAGAGATAGCCCAGGCCAGTGGTCTGACCCTGCTGACAAAGGAGGAGCGCAATCCGATGGTAGCGACGAGCTACGGCACAGGGCAACTGGTGGCTGATGCTGTCAGCAAAGGGGCCAAGCACGTCATCGTAGGACTTGGTGGCAGTGCTACAAGCGATGCCGGCATTGGTATGCTCAGGGCGCTCATCGAGAGCTTTCATAAAGAAAGGTGGGATGACATCGAGGCTGTCAAGGATGTCAGGTTCACAATTGCCTCCGACGTCAAGAATCCGCTTTGTGGCGAGGAGGGTGCGGCCCATGTCTTTGCCCCTCAGAAGGGAGCGACGCCAGAGATGGTCCTTCGCTTGGACGAGCGAGCCAGGAAATTTGCAGAACTGTCCGCCAGGCATTTCGGCTACGACCGCTCACAGATGGCTGGTGCTGGCGCTGCGGGAGGGCTTGGCTATGCCTTCCTGCAATACCTCAATGCGAAGAGCATGTCTGGTATCCAGTTGCTGCTCGACACCATCCGATTCAAGGAACTTGTCAAAGATGCGGACCTCGTTATCACTGGTGAGGGCTCTGCTGACCGTCAGACGTTGATGGGCAAGTTGCCGATGGGAATTCTGGAGCAGTCCGGACTGGTTCCCGTCTGCCTGATAGCAGGCAGGATCTGCGATCGCGAAGAACTTCTGAATGCTGGTTTCGCCCGAGTGGAATGTATCAATCCGCCTGGCATCCCCCTTGAAGAAGCCATGCGCAAGGAGGTGGCCCAACAAAATATCCGGCAACTATACGTTTCCAAGATACACATGTCTTAACCCTGCTTCTTGGGCGATGCACTTTGCTGCTTTCAAGGTGGAAAGAGGTGTCGGCGGAAGGTCCTGCATCTTATAGCGTGGGAAGAAACGGCTGAAGTGGAGGGGTGCTGAAGCAAGGCCGTTGGCGACAATCCATTGACACATCTGGCGAATCATGTCCATATCGTCGTTGATACCAGGGATGATGAGGTTGGTCAATTCGATCCAGACGCCTGCATCACGCATGGCGAGGATGGTGTCGAGGACAACAGAAAGATGGCCGCCGCTGATGCGCTGGTAGATGTCGTCGCTGAATGATTTCAGGTCGATGTTGGCGGCATCGAGGTAGGGTAGGAGGTCGGCAAGCGGCTCGCGGCAGACATAGCCCGCTGTGACGAGGATGTTCCACAGGCCATTCTCATGCGCCAGACGGGCGATGTCCGTTACATATTCAATATAGGTAAGCGGCTCTGTATAGGTGTAGGCGATACCTGGGCAGTGGCGCTCCAAGCAGAGGCGGACCACATCCTCAGGCGAGAGGTTATAGTGGCCGACGTCCGAAGGAGCGACCTGCGAGATTTCATGGTTCTGGCAGTTCAGACAACGGAAATTGCAGCCAGTGCAGGCCAGTGACAGACATTTTGTGCCAGGATGGAAATGGTATAGCGGCTTTTTCTCAATGGGGTCAATGGCCAGCGAGCAGGGCCTGGCATAGACCTCACTGACGAGCACGCCATCATGATTCCTGCGGCTACGACAAATGCCCGTCTTGCCATTGGCGATATGGCAATGGTGAGGACAGAGCAGGCACTCCACTTTATCCCCATCCAACTTCTTAAAATACGATGGCTTCATACACGTAGAGTTCTGCATCGCGCCAACCGTCCCATCCTAATCCGGCCTTGTCCTGAGAGCAATGTCCCACGAATTCCTCCTTCGTCCAGTTCACCTCGTCGGCCACTTGTGGCAGGAACGTGCCACTGCGATACCCCTTACGGATATAGATGCCATGCCGATGCAACTCAAATTCATCCAAGCTTTGGATGCGTCGCATGGGTGTGAGGACAGATATTTCGATGTCGATATCATCGAGCTCGTCGCGAGTCACAGGCATGAATCGTGGGTCCTCGAAAGCAGCTGCGCGAGCCATCTCTGCAACGATCTCATGCAAGGGCGTGTCTTCGCCGAAGTGTCCGATGCAGCCACGAAGTCGGCCCTGCTTGTGGAGGGAGACGAAGGCACCGCACTTTTCTTTCAATTGATAATTGACAATTGATAATTGATAATTAGCTTCCGACAGGCTTTTGCCGTCGAGGGAGTCCTTGATGCTCTGGAGGGCGATGTCTTTCAAGATTCGCTTTTCATCGTCAGAGAGTGTAAAGGTCTTTTCTTCTCCTCTGAGAATCGCAAAGGCATGATAGCCCACTACGCGAGTCGGATCGTGGTCGTCGATGTCGCCAGAGTTCTGATAGAGCAGATGCTTCACCTCGTATTGCTTGTCGAGCATCAGCATCAGCGTGACGATGGGGAACTCGCCACAGGCACTCGTCGCCAGATTGCGGATGCCGCTGTTGGCATTGGCCTCGATGGTGGCAATGAACTGCTCCACGTCGCCGCTCTCCACAGCCTTTCCCGTCTTGGCATCCACAGCACAGGCATCGCCATACGACGGATAATGGGAAAAGTCGCTACTGATGATGAAGAGGTTGTCGTCAGTGAAAAACGGCTTTAGTGCCTCGGCCATCCGTTTCAGTTTCCTGAAGTCGTTGGTGGATATGATAATAGGTACGATGGGTGGCACTTCTTCAAACCGTCTTTGCAAAAACGGCAGTTGTACTTCCAGACAATGCTCTCTGTCGTGGGCTTCAGGGCGATAGGAAAAGATGCTGTCGGCTGCTATCAGTGTTTGGGCTGTCTCGCGGTCCACCTTCACCTGTCCCAATGGTGTTTCATAATAGTCAGCCTCGCTATTCACTGAGGCCCCATTCAACCACTCATGATGGCTGGGTCCCAACAGGAAGATCCGCTTGTAGGGCTTGTCCTTCGGTAACGACATATAGGCCGTTGCCGCCACATTGCCAGAGAAATAGTAACCTGCATGGGGCACAATGATTGCCGCTACATTCTCATACTGTCTGTCCTTGGCATGAAGCGCCAAAAAACTGTCCACCTCGTGGCTGAGCCTCTGGGGATTGCCATCGTAGAACCTTCCTGCCTGAGTAGCAGGTCTCACCGTCGGGCGGGGTGCTTGTCCGTCGTTCATATTCATCATGATGATTGTTGCTATAATTGTTATAATTGCTATGGACATTTGAATCAGAATGTCAGACAACAGTGTCTGGACGCTGCAAAGATACGAAAAAGAAGTGAAAAGTGAAGAGTGAAAAGTGAAAAATTTGCTGCCGCCAATAAAATTATCAATTGTCAATTGTCAATTATCAATTAAAATAACTACCTTTGCAACCGATACTAAATCAGACATTTGTTTTATGGATATAAAAGAATTATTGAATCGTACGGATCGCTTCGCAGCCAATGCCGGTTGCAGGATTACAGAGGTGGACTCAGAACACGCCATAGCCGAGATGCTGGTGACAAATGAACATCTGAATGGCGGCAATGTCTGTCAGGGAGGAGCCTTGTTTACGTTGGCTGACCTGGCGATAGCGGCCTTGATGAATTGTCAGGGACAGCTCACGTTCGGCATCAGCAACAGCATCATGTATGTGTCGAGTGCCAAGGAAGGTGACTTGCTTCGTGCTGAGGCCGTCAGCGTAGCCGACCATCATAAGATCCCTTCCGTTGAAGTACGGGTGACCAATCAGGACGGCCGTCTTATCTGCCACGTTACAGGAATGGGCTATCGCAAGTCCATTTTTATCCCAAACGAATAAACTAAAACAATACTGAATATGAAGAAGGAATTGCTCTTTGCCGTAAGTGCGCTTTTCGGCTGGTCATCGGCTGTGGCACAGATTCAGACGAATGCAGGTGTGCAGTACCTGCAGTGTATGCAGAAGGATATGTCGACGGACTTCTACGACCTGTCGAATACCTATTTCTTTGCCGATTCATTAGTGAGTTTCGATGCGGCAAAGGGTGAGGGACTGGTGCTTTGGAAGCGTTACAGGATGTCGCCGCGCCAGGCGTTTAACCTGAATGGCTACTGGCCTGTGCGTATGCAGATGCTGGACTTCCCTGATGCCGCCTACGACAACGATCCTAACCTGCGGTTGAGCATCGAATTCGTATCGCCGAGGGCAGCCCGTATCCGTATGCTCACTACGCCTGTGGTGCCAAAAGATGAGGATATAGACGATCCGATGTTCGGTGATGTGTTCAAGGCGCGCTTCTATTCAAACGTCTATGGGGAGAAAGTGAGTACGCCATCGTGGCCATCAGCTGACAACGGCAAGACCATCGTCTATAAGTCGCAGTATGGCAGCATTGAGATTCAGCGGTTCCCCTTCCGCCTGGTCCTAAAGGATGCTAATGGGAAGGTGCTGACGCAGACTAGGCATCTTATTGACAATGACTCGACACAGGTGAAGCTGCAGCCGTTCTCATTTATCAAGAGAGGCAGTGATAACTCGCGGAGCGTGAATCCTGTCTTCCTGCTGTCGCCAGGTGAGCGTATCTACGGCTGCGGTGAGTCGTTCACCTCCTTGAATAAGGTGGGGCAGAAAGTACACCTGAGTGTGACTGACCCTCAGGGGCCTGAGACCGACGGTATGTACAAGCCAGTGCCCTTCTACTTCTCGAACCGTGGTTATGGCATCTTCATGCACACCTCAGCTCCTGTCACCGCCGACTTCGGAGCCTCATACATCGGTGCCCAGCGCCTGTTTATGGCCGACGAGCAGATCGACCTGTTCGTGTTCTTCGGAGAGCCAAAGGATATCCTGGACGAATATACCAACATTACAGGCAAGAGTCCGATGCCACCCCTCTGGAGTTTCGGCACCTGGATGAGCCGCATCACCTACTTCTCGCAGGAGGAAGGTCTGGAGATAGCCCGTCAGCTGAGGGCACATAAGATTCCTTCTGACGTGATACATTTCGATACAGGCTGGTTCGGCATTGACTGGCAGTGTGACTATGAGTTTGCCAAGGATCGCTTTAAAGATCCTGTGAAGATGTTGAAGCAGCTGGCGAAGGACGGCTTCCATACTTGCCTGTGGCAGTTGCCGTATTTTACTCCCAAGAACCGTTTCTTCCCAGAGATCATCGAGAAAGGACTGCATGTAAAGAATGCTGCTGGCGGCATGCCGGTGGAAGATGCCATCCTCGATTTCTCGAATCCTGAGACAGTGAGCTGGTACCAGCAGAAAATCACGAATCTGCTGAAGCAGGGTGTCTCGACTATCAAGTGCGATTTCGGCGAGGCAGCACCCTATAACGGCTTCTATCACAGCGGGAAGGGTGGTCTCTATGAGCACAACCTCTATCCGTTGCGCTATAACAAGGCCCTTTGGGAGGCTGTCAACCGCCAGTATTTTGGCGAGGGTATCATCTGGGCGCGTTCGGCCTGGGCAGGCTCGCAGCGTTATGCCCTCCATTGGGGTGGCGATGCCGCTACCACAAACACGGGTATGCTGGGTGATTTAAGAGGTGGTCTTTCCTTCGGTCTGAGCGGTTTCTCCTTCTGGAGCCATGATATGGGCGGCTTTGTGACGGCCTCGCCTGAGGATGTCTATCGTCGTTGGCTACCTTTCGGTTTCCTGTCGAGTCATACTCGTGCCCACGGTGCGCCTCCCACAGAACCTTGGCTTATCAGTGAGAGCTTTACGGATGCTTTCCGTGAGTGTGCTGAGATGAAGTATAAGCTGATGCCTTACGTCTATGCCCAGGCCAAGGATTGCTCTGAGCGTGGTCTGCCGATGGTACGTGCCCTGCTCGTGGAGTTCCCACAGGATCAGGGTGCCTGGCTCGTGGAGGATGAATATATGTTCGGTTCGCAGATACTGGTGGCTCCCTTGTTGGAGAGCGGCAACAGCCGTGATGTCTATCTGCCCAAGGGCAAATGGATTGACTATCAGACGGGGAAGGTCTATGACGGTGGCTATCAAAACATCGTCGCGGACAAGATTCCTGCGATAATCCTTGTCCGCGACGGTAGTCTGATACCTCACGCTCCGTTGGCACAGCGTACAGATCAGATTGACTGGAATGCCATCGAACTGCGTGAATATAAAGCTGACGCCACCTCTTGTCGTGGCTTGGTCTATAAGCCTGGTGACGCTAAGATCCAGCTGGTGGAATGACGCGATAGTTGCCGCTCAGGTGCATAAAGGCAAAGAGCCGTAGCAGTCCGTCGTAGTAGGCATCGAAGTATCCGTCATCAAAGGGTTCGTGCTTGGCGTTCCATAGTTCATCGACGAATTCCTTGCTCTTAGCATGACTGCACATCATCGAGGCGGCTGCCGTTGTGGCCACCAGTCCGATGCTGTGGCGGAGCTTGCGGAATCCGCCAGCCTGCAGGATTTCATTTCCTTCAGGAAGCGTGCCGTCTACACGGTACTGGTCGACGAATGTATTGACTCCCTGGCTATAGAAGAAATTCTGGATGGTTTCACCATACTTGCGCTGCCACTCGCCGTCGGCACAACTCCACTCATAGTCGAGGGTGATGTTCATCGGCACGCGCCAGGAATCGTAACGGAAGTTGTTGCTGCCGTTGCGACGGGGGGCACCCTGCTGTTGTCCTTGAGGCATGCCTGGGAAACGCGGCATCTGCATCTCCGAACCATCATACTGACACATATCGGCATTCAGACCCGTTGTCTCGTTGATTGCCTTGTGCAAGAAGTCACGGCTCTTGGCAGCACACTCAAGCCAATAGTCACTACGGCCGTCATCAGCCCACTTGGCCCAGACCTCGTAGAAGGCAGGGATATGGTAACTGGGGTCAGTATAACGCTGGCCAAAGCCATCAGGGGTGAAGGTGATCAGCTTGGTCTCTGGGTCGATGAGGTACATCTTCTGTGGTCCTGTCTGCTGAGGACCGAAACCAGGAAAACCACCCTGACGAGGCTCGGGGGTGTACTCTTTTGGCTGGATGCAGTCGAGGATATGCTGGGCCTCAGCCTTGTAGTTGATGCCAGTAGCATCGCCCCAGCGGTTGGAGGCGAAGATGAGCGACGTGATGAAATAGAGCTCGCCGTCGGAAGCGGCACCTTCGGCATTGCGTGTGCCGTCAGTCTTACAGCTCCAGGCGAAGTAGCCCTTACGGTTGCCGTCCTGATGCTGCATATACTTCTTGCTCCAGCGCCACAGACGGTCGAAAATGTCCTTCTCGCCAAATTGCACGGCAATCATCATACCATACGACATGCCCTCAGTACGGGCATCGTGGTTCTTGACGTCGGAGACGTAGCCCATCGTGTCGCCTACCTCGAAATAGACTTTGTTAGGGCCACGGAATACATCGTCGAACACTTGCTTGAGCTTTGCGTCGACATCAGCCTGCTTATAGCCCATCTCCACTAAGAGATTGCGGTACTTGCCTGTCTCAAAGCCGCCCTTGGTCCACGGTGTGAGAGCCATCGCGTAGAGTGTCGGCAGCATCAATGCCGCCAGGATGAGTATTCGTTTCATAATTTGGCATTCTTTTCGAGTGTCCAGTCCTTACGCTTTGAAAGCTCGCAGTCCTTGCCCTTGAACATCTTGGCGGCCTTCTGGTCGTTCTTGAGCTGCCAGTCAAGCCAGGCGAGAGCGACGACAGAAAACTCACCACCGTGGGGCTGACGATATGTGCCGCCATGACCTACGGGGAAGTTGGCTGCACAGGCAGGCACATGGCTGATGCGGTGGAAGTCGTCCATACCATTTTCGTAGGCGATATCCTCCTTGCCGCCTAAGATATATATAATAGGTGTGTGGATCTCCTTCAGCTTCTCCTTCGGAGGCATCGGCATACCACCTACGGCCTGTCCGGCATTCTGCTGGCTGAAGAGACCGCTGTTGCAGATCATCAGGGTCTTGATGCGCTTGTCGGCACAGTTGAAGAGGGTCTGCAGACCACCGCACGACATACCAGCCACACAGATGTTCTTCACATCGATCTTATTATAATAAGGTGAAGCGGGATTGGCATTCTGGGCGATGATCCAGTCGATGGACTCAATCTGCTGCTCTGATCTTGACATCGGGCCTCTGTACCATTCGTCTGTCATCGGAATGATGCCCGTGGCCAGAACGATGTAGCCGTGAGAGGCAATCTCGTTGAGGAAGTTCATGTGCTCCCAAGGAGAGTTGGCGCAGGCACCGTTACCCCATACCAAGACGGGAAGTTGCTTGGACTTGCTGAAGGCGGAGAGATCCTGAGGTACGAAAACGGTATGCTCTGGAAGTGTCGGCTCCTCCTTCATAATGGCTTTGTAGGGACCTGATCCGCCATCCTCAACGAGACGCTGTTTGTTGGCCCTCACGTCATTCAGGAAGTTGACCATCTTCTGAAGGTTCTCTTCAGAGTACATACCCATACCGTGACCACCCTCCGGCACAAAGGTTGCCTCGGTCTTGACACCAGCAGCCTTCAGTAGCTCGAAGAATTCCTTACCCTGGCAACAGGGAACCACATTGTCTTTCTCACCATGGAAGATGATGACAGGCGGGTCGTTGGGATCGATATAGTTTGTGGCACTCAGGCTGAGGTACTTGTCGGGCTCCTTGGCGAGCTTTGAGTTGAGGAGCACATCCTCAGGGGAGTTCTCGCCCATCTTCATGGACTCACCACAGTCCATTGCCGTCAGGTCAACGGGACCAGACCAGTCGCAGGCAGCATTCACCATACTGCTCTCCTTGGTATAGGCACCAAGGTCGCCTTCAAGGTCAATCTCAACCGTACCAACCTTTGTCTGCTTGGTGCCACTGGTGGTGGCAGCAGTTGAGGCTAAGTGTCCGCCGGACGAGAAGCCGGAAGTGGCGATGAATGAGGTGTCGAACTTATATTTCTGTGCCTCGCCTCTGACGAAGCGGATGACGGCACGGATATCGTGGATCTGTGCAGGCCACTTGGCATCCATGCTGGAACGGTGGTTAGGACATACCACGGCATAGCCGGCTTCAAGCAGGGCCTTGACGATGGTTCCCAGGTCGGCAGCACCCTTACTGCTGTTGCTGAACCATGCACTACCATAGATGTGGATCACCACAGGATAGCTGTCCTTCTCCTGCTTGGGCAGATAGATATCGCAGGTGTGGAATGCCTGGTCGTCGCCGACATAGTTCACATCCTTCCACTCCTGAGATGTTTCCAATTTCACTTGTGGCATCTGGAAGCCTCCGAAGCCGCCAGCGGGCTGTGCCATGGTAATCGATGCCATACACAGCATCATTGATGATAATAATGCTTTTCTCATATTGTTATTTCTTAATGATCTTCTTTCCGTTCTTGATATAGATTCCGTGTGGCATACTGTTCCACTCGGTATTGGGAGCAAACTTGACTCCTTGGATGGTATATACGTCTGATGAGGTCTCATCGTTATAGACAGACGCAATGCCAGTAGCCTTGCTGGCCTTGAATTCTGAGTAGCGCTCATATTTAGAACCGTCGGTAGCGGTGACGATTGCCCTGACTGTATGCTTGCCAGTGATTCGTGGGGTGTAGGTTGTCTCATAGGGCGCTGCTGTCATTGTGCAGAACAGGTCATTGTTGACGTAGAGGTCAACGTGGTCTATTTCCTTTGTCTTCAGTCTGGCATCGACAGTGATGGGGACTTCTGCCTCATTACTGGCAGGTGATGACTTGATATAGACGGATGCTTCCTTCACCATTCCTGGGAACGGACTCTTGGCAGTCTTGGCGGCATCCGACTGCATATACTCTCTCAACCATGTCATGGCCGGACGGTCTTTGCCGTTTTTGATAATACCAGAGTTCTTGACCCAGGTCTTGCCATGAATATATCCCCATAGGGTGATGCCTGCACAATAGTCGGCTTCCCACATAACAGGGATCTGCTCTTTATAACGCTTCAACTGCTTATTGTCATCAGCCTCATCAATGTCGTATTCCGTAATGTACATAGGCATCTTCAGGGCGTCCTGAATCTTCTTCATGGAATTCTTAAAGGTGCTCAGGTTACAGTCTGTCAGGTCGTGTGACTGACAACCGTAGGCATCAATCGGCGCACCGGCATCGCGGACGGTCTGCACAAGCTTGATGAACTGGTCGGTATTCCACTGGAACGTGTTATAGTCATTGTAGATCAGGATGGCATCCGGCCAACGTTCATGGGCCATTTCGAAGGCCTTGATAATCCAGTCATAGCCAGTCTTGCCGTTTCCACCTAATGCAGCCTTGTAAGGTGCTGGGGCGTGACCGGCAATAGCCTCGTTCACCACGTCGATCATCTGCAGATCAGGACAGCGTTTCTTGGCGGCATCCATCCATTCGACAATGGCTTTATATTGTTCTTCGGTCGAAAGGTTGTTCATCCAGTTAGGATACTGCGAACCCCAGATGAGCGTGTGAAACTTCATGGGGAAGTTATGCTGTTTTGCATATTTGTAGATTTTGTCCACATTGGACCAATTGAAACTGCCTCTTCGCTGGCCTTCAACCTGGTCCCATTTCGTTTCGTTCTCAGGCGTGATCTGATTCCAGAGTTCGTAGAATTTTGTCTTGAATCCTCCGCCTGTGTAGTCAATGTTGTAGCTGGTAGTTATGTTACCCAGAAACTTGTCTGGGTTTGATGCCAACTGACCGTCGGCCTTCGTAGTAGGAAGGCAGACGGCCAGAGTCATCATGAAAGTATGGAGTACTTTCTTCATTAGAATTTACGTTTTATTTAATATACTTCTTACCATTCATAATGTAGATACCCTTGGTGGGCTTTGCGATGCGACGACCAGAGAGGTCATAGATCACACCCTCGTTGGCAACAGGCTGCAGTTTCGTAGGCTGGATGCCATCGATAAGATCCTTAGTCAGGAAATTCACATTGAAGATGTAGAACCACTTGTTGTACGAGTAGCGGAACTTAGAGTCGATAGACTTCTTATCCTCAGGTAAGCCTAAGTTATAGACAAACAGGATCAAGTTCGTGTCATCATCGCTCACATCATCCATCTCAACAACCAGGTTCGTGTCATCATCTGCCAGCCAACCATCGTCGGTGAGGGGGCATCCGGCAGTAGGATCAACGAAGCCGAAGGTCTCATCGCTCTTCTGGGCAGACATATTCTCGTTGACCAGGTTAGAGAATGACTCATACTCCAGGATCTCCTTACATTTAGTGAAGTCGATGGTACTCTCGATGCCTTCTGTCTGGCCTGCTGCAGGGAGTAACACCTTGACATCCTCGCTGCCTAATACGCGCTCCTCCTCAGCAACGTCTGCTAAGTTGGCAGCGAATTCCTCAAAGCGGAAATAATAGTTGGTGGGTTCCTTCAATACATTACAGTTGAAGGCGATGGTCTGCATTGAGCTACTGCCGCTCTGATTGCTGGTAATGGTCTGGTCGTCAAACTCGAACTTCTGCCATTCTGTGGTCAGCTCGAGGTTGCCCAGCATCTCATAGTGGATATAGTCTCCTGGCAGGCGATGGGCCTGGGTCTCAACAGTGGCAGGCTTGTCGGCACGTGCCCACATCACTAAGCGATACTTTGAATTGGGAGAGAACTTGTGAGGTCCTGACACGAAGAACTGAGTCTGCCAGTTGTCAATGGATGTCAGCGTGTCACCGTTCTCTTTCACATAGCAGTCAACTTCTGTCTCAGTGTAAGTGGGATTGCCCTCCTCGTCCAGGATCGGATTACCCTCCTCGTCCTTGGCTTCCTCTCTATTAATTTTCTTGGCGTTCCAACCAATAGAGGTCACATTCAGTGCTGGCGCACCGTCAACGGGATCATCAACGAGACGTGCTACTTCGTCCACACCTGTTACGCCGTCACGTCCAGTGAAGTTTGTACGGTTACCGCCAATCGCATCCTTCGACTCTGTGCCGTGGCGAAGCATATTGAACCATCCTTCGAATTCTGCAGGTCCCTTCGGATCACGCATTTCCAGTTTCACGTCATCAAAATAGAATACATTACCAGCAGCGTTGGTAGAAAGGTTAAAGGCCACCGACTGCATGAACTTTCCGTTTGCTTCCTGGGTCTGATCGCCATTGATAGTAGCGGTGATACTTACCGTCTGCCATTCTGTCGTCACGTTGACATTGCCGAACATCTGATAGTGGTTATAGTCACCGGGCTTCCAGTGAGCCTGTGTCTCAAAGGAACCGTCCTTGTCAGCTCTGACTTTCAATGTCATACGGAGTTCCTTACCTGTGGGGATGGTTTCCGTAGCATAGATAAAGAACTGGCAGTCCCATGAAGCAAGACTGGTGCTGCCGTCGGGTGTCACCTTGTTCTCTTCTGCATCGGCTTCAGCCTCGCTACGGGCAATGACCCTTGCACAGTGATTCTCGGCATTAGTGGGATCTACGATAATCTCGGCAAAGCCCTGGAACTGGCCTTTCTCTGGATCGTCATGGTCATACCCTTGTTCACTCTCTGGAGTAAAGCCGCTAAGGCCTCTGCGCCAGTCGTGGCACCAGAAGCTCGACCAGTTCGGGTCTTGCTCTCCCTCCATGTTACCGTTGGTCACTAAGTTTTTCCACTCAGTTTGTCCAAACATGGTGCCGCATAACAGCACCGCTGCGAAAAGTGTAATTAGTCTTTTCATAATCAATAAGTTTTGGTTGTTAATAATTATTTGTTAGATAGAAAAATTTGCATCTTTGAATCCTCACCCATACGGATAAAGACAGGGATATGGGCCTTGTCAACGGCTGTCGTGACGTATTGTCCGCCATCGTAGGTCTGGCCTGTACGATAGTCTTTCCATCCGCCCTTGTTCTTGGGCAGATAGGTCTTCCATTCGGTCACGCCGGCCTCGAAGACAGGGCTGATGAGTAGCGAGGGACCGAACATATATTCATATTTCTGCTGCAGGGCCTCAGCGTCGTCGGCAAAGTCGAAGACGAGAGGGCGCATCAGGGTATAGCCTTCATTGGCCACCCGTTCAGCACATTTCTCAATATAAGGGCGCAGCTGTTCGCGCTCTTTCAGGCATTGGGTGATGATGGCCTGTGCCTCTGGACCGTAGTTCCAAGGCTCAGTATTGCTCATGTAGCCATGAACGCGCATCAGGGGCAGATAGACGCTGGTCTCTATCCAGCGGAGCATCCGCTCGATGTAGTCTTGATTCGTGTATTGGTTACCAGGACGGAAGAATCCTCCGGCATCATACGTCCACCAGGGGATGCCTGCTGCCTGAACGCCAAGCCCTGCCGTGATCTGCCGGCGGAATGTCTCCCAGTCGTTGCCCACATCACCGCTCCAGAGGGCAGAGCCATAGCGCTGGATGCCAGGGAATCCGCAACGTGTCAGGATCATCGGTTCCTTGCCGGCCTTCACCAGTCCCTCATAGACGGTCTTGTTCACCAACAGGGGGTAGACGTTGCGCACTTGTTCTCCACTCCATTTGCCGTTGTTCACGCGGCGTCCTGCGAGGTCATCGTTCTCTGGCTCCGTAGCGTCCTGCCACCAGGCATCGATGCCAAGGGGCACAAGACGTTCGTTGAAGTTCTTCCAATAGGCGGCGGCAGCATCAGGATTGAAGAAGTCAATCCAGTCGGTATTGGGGATATAATAGCCGTCGCGCGCCATCTGACGGCCTACCTCGGAGTTCTTGTCAATCTTCGACCACACACTGACCATCAGGCGGATATCCATCTGGTGGAGGCTGTCGGTGAGCGCCTTGGGATCAGGGTAGTGGTCTTCGTCGAACTGCATCGAGTTCCAGCCGTACTTACCCCAATACTGCCAGTCCTGCACAATTACGCTGATGGGCATCTGTTCCTTGCGGAAACGGTAGGCTGTCTGGAGGATCTCATCGGAAGAATGGAAACGCTCTCGGCAGTGGATATAGCCCAAAGCCCATGTCGGCATCATCGGACAAGGCCCCGTCAGTTCACGATAGGTGGCGATAATCTCATCGGGAGTACCTACAAAGACCGTATAGTCAACGGCATTGGCCACAGGTGAATGGAAGGTCGTCTCGTCCTTCACCTTATTATAATATAATACGGGCTTGTCATCCTTCGTCAGCTCAGCCGCCAGCGTGTGATGGCCAGCCTCCAAGCGGACAATCTTCGAGGCGGTGGGCGGCAACCAGAGGTTCTGCATCTCAATGACCGTCTCTCCGTCGATGGTGAGGTTATGGCGACGGGCCATCTTCTGGCCGACATCCAAAAGCAGCGCATAGTCACCTGCCTCTTTGATGTCGATGGCGGCCTCGAAGATATGACGCTCCCGCACCTCGCGCTTGCCACCCTCGGTTGAGGTCACGTCCACAACTTCACGCTTGCCGGCCTCGTTGCGCTTTGTCATGGCAACATTCTGGCCACAGGGGTTAAACTCCGTCAGTCCATAGTTGTTCCAAAGAATGCCGTAGCCCTTACTCGACAACAGCATGGGGATGGAGATTTGGGTGTTGACCTGTGTCAGTCGTCTGGAGAGGCCTCGCACATTGCTGTAGCCATCCTGGAATTGTCCAAGTCCGAAGAGGCACTCGTCCTTTGGAGAGGCAAACGTCAGCGTGGCCTCGCTACCATTCATCAGATGACGCGTGGCCGTGAAGACGGGTCTACCGTGACGGTCCTTGATGGTCAGCTGCTGGCGCTTGGTATCCACAGCCACCTTTACGTCGCTGTTCTTCACAACCTCGTGCTTCACATAGAGCCAGTCTGGCAGGTCGCTTTGAACAGTTCCCTCCGAATATTGTATCCGAACTGCATTACGGGCCACATGACTGATAGTCAGTTGCCCCTTACCAAAGGGTTGCTGGCCCATCATCACGATGGTACAACAGAACGACAATATGACTGTGGCTATTCGCTTCATGGCTTATTTCGATACGATGCTTTCTGAGAAATATTGTTCGCGGATGGGCTTGCTGACCGTATTGCCTCGCAAGACGACCTCCTGCTGAAGACGGATGTCGGCAGATGAGGCACCCACCTTGACAACGAAGGTACCAGGCTCGATGAGCCACTGACGGACGCTCTTCTCGTGGCTATAGAAGCCGAACTGCTCTAAAGAGAGTCGCGTGGTGACCGTCTTTGTCTGTCCTGGCTCCAACGGGATGCGGGCAAAGCCTTGCAGTTGGATGGGACGGATATGCTGGGTGCTGTCTTTCGGCGAGAGGTAGATCTGTGCTATCTCGTCGGCAGCCACCTTACCAGTGTTCTTCACCTGGAAGGTCAGCTCAACACTATTGTCAGTGGTATTCGCATCGCTCACCTGCAGGTTCTGATAGTCAAACGTGGTATAGGTCAGACCGTAGCCGAAGGGCCACTGTACATTCGGAGTAGCGAGTATGGGGCCAGGGGCGCTGAGCGAGGGATGAACGGCTATGGGCGAGGGATTGTTGTAGCACAGGGGCTCGTTAATCTCTTTATTGGGATAGCTGACAGCGAGTTTGGCCGACGGCGACACCTTACCATAGAGGATGTCAGCCACAGCATTGCCACCCTCCTCACCTGGATACCAGGCCTGGATGACGGCTGCGCACTTCTCAGCCAGTCCTGAAACAACCTGTGCACGACCTCCGAACATCACCAGCACGACAGGCTTGCCCGTCTTGATGAGTTCCTCGACAAACTGCTCCTGCTTGCCCGGCAGACGGAGACTCTGACGGTCGCGGTTTTCGCCGCAGAGCATCACATTCTCGCCAACGGCAGCGACAATCACGTCGGCCTGCTGAGCCATCGTGAGGGCTTCCGCCTTGTCGGCCTTCTCGCCTGAGTCTACCTTACGGTGCAGGATCTCGTACTCCCAGGCACGCTCATCGCCCAGTTCTCCGTATTTGGTCTCAATTTCCTCAGTCCAGTCGCAGCCACGTGAGTAAAGGATATCGACCCCCTCAGGCTTACGAGCCTTCATTCCTTCTAACAGCGTGATGATATGGGGATGGTCGAGGTCGTTTTCCACCTTCTTCCAGAAGTATGACATAGCAGGGAAGGAGTAGTCGCCTAACATCGCCCACATCGTATTGGCATTAGGGCCAGTCAGTAGGATAGTGGTACGTTTCGATAGTGCGGAATATGGAACGAAGAGTGAAGAATTCAATGGCAGGATGTTCTTGTTCTCCAACAGCACGATCGACTGCGTGGCAATGTCGTAGGCCGTCTGACGCTCCTCAGGAGTGTCGAGTTTGATGTCCTCATTACTATAGAGGTAGGCATCCTTGTCGAAGAGCCCTGCACGGAACTTGAAGCGGAGCACGTTCTTCACGGCACGCTCCAGAGTCTCCGGTTTCACCAGTCCTTCGTCGATGGCCTGCTGCAAGAGCTTATAATTGGCGCCGAAGGGGAAGTCGACATCATTGCCGCCGTTGATGGCAGCCGCAGCCTTGTGTACTGCATCCTCGATGCCTGGAATCTGGTCGATAGCCGTATAGTCGCTCACCACCATGCCGTCGAAGCCGACATAGTCGCGCAGGATATCCTGCAAGATTTCACTGTTGCAGACACATTTTGTACCATGCACCTCGTGGTAGCCTGGCATCACGCACTTACTGCCTGCCAGACGGATCATCGCTTCGTGGGGCATCAGTATCTCTTCCATCAGTTCCTTCTCCTCTGTATCGCCACCACCGCCGTAGCCGAGGTAATGCTTCGAACAGGCACCCACGCCTTTCTTCAGGTTGCCCTGTTGCAGACCCTTCACGAAGGCTACGCCCATCACAGCCGACAGGTAGCCATCCTCACCATACGATTCTTCTAAGCGGTTGAACGAGGGAATGCGACACACATCGACCATCGGCGAGAGGGTCAGGATGCCCCCCATCTTACGCATGGCGGTACTTGTCTGACGCGTCTTCAGCTCAGCCAGTTCCGGATTGAACGAGCAGGCCTGACCGATCTGCTGCGGATAGATGGTGGAGCCTTGGGTGTTGATACCTGAGAGCACCTCCTCATGGAAGAGGGCAGGGATGCCGTTGGGAGTATTGTGCATCAGCCAGTCCTGAACGGCTTTCACCTTATCGCGGATGTCGTTGGGATCGCGTGGCTTTTGCAGGGCGAACTGCGAAAAATGGCCGATGCCGTAGGGAATCAGTTCACGGCACTTGGCAGTGTCGAGCTGTCCCTGTTCGTTGAAGAGGTCGTCCATATACATACTCTTCAACTGTGCGATGCGCTCCTCCTGAGGCATCATGGCGTAGAGTTCGTCTATCTGCTGTTCCAATTCAACAGTGTTGTGACAGCCTGCTATCAGGGCGCTCATGCATATCATGATGGTTGCTCTCAGTTTATTCATAACTTTCGTGACTCAATTGTCAATTATCAATTGTCAATTATTATTTGAATTCCCACCAGTCGAGGCGGATGTCTCCTGAAACCTCGCTGAAACAGATGTAGAGGTCGTGGACGCCTGCTGCCTTCGCAACCTTGCCACTGAAGGCACGATACTGGTCTGCTGACATTCCTTCTTTTTGTCCGCCCTTTATCTTCACCGTTCCAATGACGGGCCCTTTCTGGCCGTCAAGTCGCAGGGTAATAGTGCAGGAGCCTGCTGCAGCGGCGGTGATGTCGAAACGCTTGGCACCCTTGCCGAAGTCCACGCCGCGGAGTTTGATGAACTCACCATTGTCGATGTCGAAGATATACATGTTCTTCTTGCCGGTGGATTCAGGCATATCGGCCACGACACCCGTGTTCTCAATACCCATCTTGGCCGACTTCAGACCGTAGCCCCATGCCATGGTCTCTGCCTCCACCCGCTGATAGGGGTTGAGCCATTGAAGCTGCTTCATGGGCTCCTGGTCGAGCCAGTAGGGAATCTCCTTGATGGTGCCGTCAGGCAGATATTCGATTTCCTGGGCAGACACCGAACGACGCTCGTGGTGAACGAAAGTCTCTAAATGCATCAGGTCGTAGTTCTGGCCGAAGACATAGCTATGGCCCTTGAAGTCGCAGATGCCAGGATGGTTGCCTCTGTCGCGCTGGGTGGGGCGCATGATGTAGCCTTTCCATTCCCAAGGACCTGTGGGGGAGTCGCTCATGGCATAGCCGAGGGCCTCAGGACAACAGGTCGAGGCAAAGCCGAGGTAATAGTGTCCGTTCCGCTTGTAGAACCACGGGCCTTCCTGATAGTTGGGGATATGTGGCAGTTTGGTTACCTCACTCGTCAGCGACGTCATGTCGTTGCCCAGCTTGGCCCAGAAGGTATGGGGATTGCCCCAGTACATATAGGCCTGGCCGTCGTCATCGGTATAGACGGAGGGATCGATGTCGTACCAGTTGCTCTGGTCCCACACTAACGGCTTGCCGAGGGGATCCTTGAAGGGACCGTAGGGCGAGTCGGCCACGAGCACGCCGATGCCGTGTCCGTGGAGGGGAGCGTAGAGGTAATACTTGCCGTTGCGCTCCACCGTCTGTATGGCCCAGGCACCGTTCTCACGGCTGCGCCAGGAGAAGTCCTTCAGCGAAGCCACAGCCCCGTGTTCCGTCCAGTTCACCATATCCGTGGTGCTCCACAGCAGCCAGTCGTACATGAAGAAGCCTGCCGAACCCCGTTCGTTCTCATCGGGGATGTCCTCTGGTGAGGCATCGTGCGAGGTGTAGAGGAAGAGAGTGTCGCCCACCACCAACGGTGACGGGTCGGCAGTATATTTTGTCTGGAAGAGTGGCAGGTTGACCTGAACTTCACCACGGAAGGCCGACTGGAGCTTCAGGGAGTCCGCCACCAGTTCCGCATTTTGGGCATAGGCCCATGCGGAACAACCAAGAAAAAGCTGCAAAAAGATGAGTTTCTGTTTCATGAAATTCTATTTATCTTAATTTCCGCTGCAAAATTACTAAAGAAAACTCAAATGGATTTCGTATGTTGTATCATAAACTATTTCAAAAGTACCAATTAGCCTGTCAATTAAATCTTTCGATGAGAATTCTTGCATCCACGGCTACCACATTGTCGCCGTCGGCCAGCAGCGGGTTGATGTCTATCTCCTTGATTTCCGTGGCGAAACGGAGCAGGGTGGAGAGTCGCACGATAATCTCGGCATACTTCTGTTCGTTGATGCCTTGCTGTCCTCGCGTACCTTTTAATATCTTGTAGCCGCGCAGTGAGTGGATCATCGAGAAGGCCTCGGCGTAGGAGAGGGGAGCCAGACCGCTGCTGACATCCTTGAGCACCTCGACGAAGATGCCGCCCAGTCCACAGAGCACCACATGTCCGAAGCGCTCCTCGTATTTCGCGCCGATGAAGAGTTCCGTGCCTTTCAGCATCTTCTGAACCATCACGCTACTGGCATCAGGTATCTGCATCATGCGGTCGAATTCAAGGGCCAGGTGCTCCGCTGTGCGGATGTTGAGTGCCACGCCGCCGACATCGCTCTTATGGACAGGCCCCACAACCTTGGCCACGACGGGATAGCCCACTCGCTCTGCGAAGGCCGTCAGTTCCTCCTTCGAAGTGCTGACCATCTCTGGTACGAGGGGAATGCCTGCACACGACAGGATGTCGCGCACGGTCTGTGGCTGGACATAGCCGTCGGTGTCGATATTGAAGATGATCTTATTGAGTCTGGGGATATCGATACCGTAGAGCTGTACCTCAGGTGGCGCAGGCTTCGGGGTACGCATGATCTGGCTCAGGGCTGTGGCCAGCGTCACCTCGTCGCTGAAGTTAACGTGCCCCTTGGCCAAGAACTCTGCTACCTCAGGACCAGCCGTATGGAGGCTGGGCAGGATGGGGAAGATGGGCTTGCGGCACTCGCGGATCTTACGGTCGAGCACGTCGTAGGCCTCGTAGAGCTGGGTGAGGCCGGGAGTGCCGTAGATGACGGCGATGGCATCAATCTGCTCGAACTTGTTCTCGCAGTAGTCGATGATGGTGCCCAATTGTTCAGCGGTGCCAGTGGCGAGGAAGTCGATGGGATTGGCGACAGACGACCCGGGGAAGAGCTTTGCCTTCAACTCTTCTGCGTCCTTCTCCATTAATAAAGACGGAACGTTGAGGCCCCCTTTTGAGAGGGCATCGGTCAGCATGACACCAGGCCCTCCTGCATGGGTCACGATGGCGAAGTTCTTGCCATTCAGAGGGGGTAGGGTGAAGATACAGCCTACGGTGGTCAGTTCCTCGCGACTGAAGCAGCGCACGATGCCTGCCTTGCGGAACAAGGCCTCGACAGCGGAATCAGAGGAGGCAATGGCGCCCGTATGGCTCGAAGCCGCCCTGCTTCCACTCTCCGAGGAGCCAGCCTTGATGGCCGCAATGCGACAGCCTTTGCGGATGAGAGAGCTGGCATGGAAGAGCAGCTTGTCAGGGTTCGAGATGTTTTCTATGTAAAGCAGCTTCACTTTCGAGTCGGTATCGGGGTTGAAATGTTCGTCCATATATTGCAGGGCGTCCTCGATGCCGATCTGCTTGCCGTTGCCAATCGACCACACGCTGTTGAACTGCAGACCCTTGACGACGGCACTCTCTAAGATGAATACTGCCGTAGCGCCTGAGCCGCTGATGAAGTCAGCCCCCTGAGGGTTCAGTTTGGGGATGGGCAGTGTGAACACGCTGTGGTGCCAGTTGTTCATCAGTCCGATACAGTTGGGGCCGATGAGTGCAGCGCCGTACTGCTCGCAGGTGTCAAGGATGCGCTGCTCTAATTCTGCTCCGGCCTTGGTCTCCTCGCCGAAGCCTGCCGAAATGATAATGAAGGCGCGGGTCTGTTTCTCCTTGGCTAACAGTTCCACGTAGTCAGGACATAACCGTGCGGCCACCACAAGGATGGCCAGCTCCGTGGGCGGCAGTTCGCGAGCGTCATGGAAAGCCTTGATACCCTGCACTTCTTCTTCCTTGGGGTTGACAATGCGCAGGGTGCCATTGTAACCGCCACTAATCAGGTTGCGCACGATAGAGCCACCAGGCTTGTGCGTGTTGTTAGAGCCGCCGATCACGACGATGCTCTTTGGGTTTAATAGTTCTTGGTTTATCATACTGGTTGCAAAGGTAAGAAAAAATATGGATAATAAGATGTTTTTGGGCTTTTTCTTGTTTGTTTCGATAATTTTTCATTTTTTTGTCCCAAATTGCGATAAATAACAGATGATATGAGCATTGACACTTATAAGCTGACGAGTATGGAGGAGCCTACTGACGAGGTGCTCAGCCAACTTATGAAGGAGGCTCACCAGTCTTTATGCATAAAAAAATCAATTTCATATATCAGAAGAATGCCGTCCCTCTGATACGGCATCAGGTGAACCCTGCTGTGATTACACATAATCAGTTCACAATCTGCAAATACAGGGAGTCTATTAGTTGTCTCGCTATGGTGGGACGATAGTGGCTCTCTTCGTAGTAGTTGTGATAATCAGAAGTGATTGGATTCTTGCCAGAGAAATCATAGACATTTCTCTTTCCAAAAATGTCTTGTAACACTTGGATGTCGGCAGGATTGATTCTTATTTGATCATAGACGGGACTGATGACTATTTTGTATTTCGTATGATGTTGATGCAGGATGTGAGCAATTTCTCTAAGTAAACGTTTGTTTTCTTTTAAGAGTATAGAAGGAGATATGCTGTCAGAATGTTGTATGTCTTGGAAGCGGAGCATTCTTTTAGCATTATAGTAAGTGCCATCAACGATGGCTTGGTCATACAATTGATCTACGATTTCATTGCTTTTGGGGTTATAGACTATAGGCTGTTCAAAAAGGTACTTCTCCAACATATAGGTCTTCAATGTCTTATGCAATTGGTAATCAACACAGGCGTAAACAAAAAGCGGATGTAGAAAAGCTATGAAATTTGAAGTGTGAAATTTGATGATGTTCCGATAGCCAACAGTTCTTGGTGGCGTGCAGAATAAGTGTCCTGGCTTGACTTCCGCCTGTCTGAGTAGTTCTGCATCTATAACGAATAACGCATAATCTATGTCGTTTCCGCTGTGATGAATAAATTGTATATTACGTTCCATGTTGTAGAGTGACTCGCCATTACCATAAAAGTGATAGCAGCGTGCCTCTTTACCAATGTATTCCTGCCAGTCATCCACCTGCCAATATTGAGATCGTGAGTTGCCGAATATGAAAGCATTGTATTTTTGGATGGGGTTTCTATTGACAAAATTCTCTGTACTGACAAAGTCCATATTAAGGCCAACATGGGCAGTATTGTCGGAAAAATAGCGTTCATAGTGCCATGTTGTCTTGAACGGGTCTGATATGAGGTAGCATACAATAGCTATATCTATTGGAATAGACAGAATGAATAGTTTTCTGAGGAATTTGTATAGATATTTATTCATAGCTGTCAGAATTGGAAATAAATGAATGATTCTTGTTGAGCAGACAACTCAAACAAAGCTATCAGAATAGTATAATAAACAGCAGCTCGTAGCCATGGGGAGGCAAATAGCCGTGAATTGCTTAAGTCTAACGTGTGTACACGATCGCGCTGTAACCATTCGGCAGTTATACAAATCAAGCTTATGCTTATAGCAGTTACTCCGGAGAAGTCTGTGAGAGTGAAATCAGGTGTGAGCATACGGTTTAGGTAACCAGCTGCGCTCTGTAAATTGGGGGCACGAAAAATGATCCATCCAATATTCACTAGTAAGAACGTCAGTAGCATGGCGGGAATTTGTCTTAGAGATGTGGGTGATGTGGATGTTAGACGCTTTGTCTTGATGCCAAACAGAATGTAAGGTAACGAGAGGAGGGCATGATACATCCCCCAAACGAAGAAAGTGTAGTTGGCGCCATGCCAAAGGCCACTGATGGCAAAGACAATAAACACGTTGCGCAGCGTTATGTATTTTCCACGACGACTGCCGCCTAAAGGTATATAAATATATGTACGGAACCAGTTCATTAGCGAGATATGCCATCGGCGCCAGAATTCAGGAATGCTGGTAGAGAAATAGGGCGTTTTAAAGTTTTGAATGAGTTCTATGCCAAATAACTTTGCTGAGCCAATGGCGATGTCTGAATAGCCAGAGAAATCACAATATATCTGAATAGTAAAGAGGAACGCCGCGATGGTAAGCATGACAGGTGAAAAGTGGGTATAGTCGTTCCAAACCATATCAACGGTGACAGCGCAGTTATCCGCCACGGCCATCTTCTTAAAAAGTCCCCAAAGTATCAGGCGAGAGCCATTCACAGCTTCGTCATAGCGAAATTGGCGTGATTTCTTAAACTGTGGCAACAGGTGTGAGGCGGATTCTATAGGACCAGCTACTAATTGGGGAAAGAAGCAGATGAAGGCTGCAAAATCCACAAGTGAATGACATGGTGTCTGACGGTAACGGTAAACATCGATAGAATAGCCTATTGCCTGAAAAGTATAAAAACTGATGCCTACTGGTAATATGACGTTAAGGGTGGGGTAGTCTGTCGCTATTCCAATCGAACCAAGCAGCTCAGAGAAGCTTTTTGCAAAGAAGTTGTAATATTTGAATACGCCAAGTATGGCGAGATTTAACGTGATATTGACGTAAAACACAATAGAACGCATTCGTTTGTTTGTGTCGATACGTTCCATCAGACACCCCGTACCCCAGCTGCTTATGGTTGTGATGATAATCAATGACAGGAAGCGCCAATCCCAACAGGTGTAGAAGATGTAGCTTGCTACAACGAGGAATAGATTCTGCCTGCTTGTTCTTTTCAGCATCCAGTAGATGAGAAACACTAAAGGAAGGAAAAAGAAGTATTCAAAGGAATTGAAAAGCATACTTTCAGATTATCATATTCACGTAATACGGAAACTTCATGGCTGCAAAGTTATTAAAAGTTTGCAAACTAAGCAACTTTTCATCCATTTATTTGCTTTTTTCTTGTAGATTCATCGAAAGTATATTCGTGGGGACTGACACTTGGGGACTTACAATGGCATAGAGTGAATTTGCGTTTGGTTATGTAATATCTTTTCGAAAACAAGGAAAGATGACGGGAATCGCTTAGAAACAGCCTAAACAGGCACTTTGACTTTGGACGGAGGAAAGTCGGACTTTGCTCCGGGGAAACCTCCACTTTCCTCCGAGGAAACTCACGGTTTGCTCCGAGGGGAATCAGAAGGCGATTTCGAAAGAGGGGAAGCAATGCTTTGAATGTACAAATATTTCATAGGTGCTATTAAACTTAAAGAGAAATAGAGGATGTCTTACCAGACAAACGCAGGAGATTCCCTAACAGGTAACATCCAATTTTCTTAAGATATTGAGACAGAGTTTGTTATGAGAGACGGAAGGGTCTAAACACCTAACAATCTCCTAACCAAACAGGTCACCCATCACCTAACATGCCACCTAACGTGGCAACAAAAATCTGTGTTAAGAGTTGCGTTAGATGATGTGTGAGGTGATTATTACCTGTTTGTTACCTGTTATGTTAGGTGTTGAGGCTTCAAAAATCTTCCGAAAGCCTGATAAACATTGACTTTCCGCAAAAAATGTGTTAGGTGTTAGCGGATAGGACGAGAATACGTTTCGACGTGGCGAAGAATATAGCATCGGCCATCGTTGCTATATTCATCGATGGTCGATGCTATAATCTTCATTGTCATGTGTTCCGCCGGATGACGTACTGCTGATAATAGGTAATGATCAGCGTGGTGAGCGGCAGGGCGATAATCATGCCGAGGATGCCGAGCAGAGAGCCCCAGATGGACAATGAGAGCAGGATGATGGCTGAGTTCAGGCCCGTGACATGCCCCATGATCTTTGGTGTCAGGAACGTGTCCTGGATAGCCTGTACGACGGCGAACACAATGAGCACCAGCAGCATGATCATCCAGAAGTTCTGCCCCGTGTCAGCGGCCTTCACGATGGCGAGCAGGATGGCCGGCACGAAACCTATCAACTGCAGATAAGGCACCATGTTGAGCAAACCGATAAACATGCCCAGCCCAATGGCAATGGGGAAATCGATGATCAGGAAGCCAATGCTGAAGAGGATGCCCACACAGAGGGCCACCAGCGCCTGACCACGGAAATACTTGTTCATGCTGACCTCCACATCATGCACTAACTGTACGGCAAACGAGCGATAGCTCTCAGGCAGCAGATTCGGCCAGCCCGTACAGATGTCCTCATAGTCTAATAAAATAAATAAGGTATAGAGGAACATCATCGTCAGGGTAAACACGCTCGAAAGGATGCTGACAGACTGCGAGATGACATTCCATACTTTCGGCAGGGCCACCTTGACACCTTCCATGAAGCTGTCCTGCGTGACGATGGCCTGTATCTGCTCGGCACTGAGATTGTCGCGCACATACTCCTGCACCAGACGGGGGATGCTGCTCACCGTCTCGTTGGTGGTGATATAGGACACGAGCAGATCCTTCACCCGCAGGCTCTCCTCCACCATCGGCGGGATCATCAGCATGAAGACGGCAGCAAGGACCAGTCCAACGACGATAAAGGCCGAGAGAATGCCCAGGATGCGGTACTTCATCCGGCAACGGTACTGGAAGAACTTCACCAAAGGGAACAGCATATAGGCGATGAGCCACGCCAGAAAGAAGGGCACCAACACCCCGCTCAGGCGATTCAGCAGCATCACTATGCCCACCACAATGATGGCAGCGAGGATACCACGCACCACATTGTCGAACGTAAAACTATTGATCTTCTTCGTCTCCGCCATTCGTATCCAATTGTGTATCGAGTTCAATGTTTACATCGCCGAAGTTATTGACTGTCACCACGATGGGGATGTATTCATCCGTACGGGGGTGACAGACACTGGCCGCAAAGACCAGACGGTTGCCGTCAACCTTGTCATAGACGAACCCTTCCAGGATGCCCGTCTTCCGATAGTCATCATCGAGCAGACGCTCGAAGGCGCTTTTGGTAAAGGTACGGCTGAAGCAGACGCTGCCGTCGGCACGGATCACACGCAGGGATATACGGTTATCGACGTAGGCCTGCCCTGTCTCATCCTTCACCATGCGCAGGCTGTCATCCGGCGTACGCACGACCTCCACCTGATAGCTTTTGTTCAGCCACTGGATATCGGTTGTCTGCCGATAGTCCTGCATCTTCACGGGAGCCTGGGGCTTGGGCGCCTCCACCTTAGGAGCGATGATGTCGTCATGCTTCTTCTTCTCAGCACAGCCGGCCATCAGCAGGAACACCACCACAGCCGCCACTATCCGAATCGTTGTTCTCATATTCTTTTTTGATTAATTCGCTGCAAAGATAGTACAAAATTCTGATTCTCCGAAGAAAAACGGCAATAATTTGCAAAAAAGCCTGCCGCGAAGGCAGGCTGTAACGTTATCTCCAAAAACAAATCCCCAACCTTGGGAAACAACCTATAACACTATGATATCTTGTATTTTTGACGCAAAAGAATACAAAAAGTTTAATACGAACACAAAAAATCTACAATAATCTATGCATTTTATGACTTTTTTTGTATATTTGCAGGCAAAACAATCAACGCATGGGAAAAGACATCGTCAGATACCTGCTCTGCATGGGCTGTGCCATCATCCTCCTGAACAGCTGTCAGGGTGATGCCGAGCACGACGGACAGGCCACAGCCGGACAGCAGGCGGTGGACTCGCTGCCGATGCTGATCCTGCAGATCCAGAAGTGTGCCCGTCTCTATACGACGGAGGTACACGTCCACAAGATTGTCACCCACGATGACGTCATCCGACTGAGAGGGTCGCTGCTGAAGAAGGACTTCAACCTCACCGTGCCCTTAGGCGACCGTAAGATTGCCATTCCCATGAATGCGACGCTGAAAGCCTACATCGACTTCAGCCAGTTCTCGGAGAAGAACGTGGAGCGCAACGGCGAGCGCATCACGGTGATACTGCCAGACCCGAAGGTGGAGATGACCAGTTCGAAGATCGACCAGAAGAATATCCGGCAGTATGTGGCCATCGCACGGGCAGAGTTCAGCGATGCCGAAATGTCCAGCTATGAGCAGCAAGGCCGCCAGGCCATCATCGAGAGCATCCCGAGCTTAGGCATCATCGAGACGGCACAGGAGAATGCCGCAAGGGTGCTGGTGCCGATGCTGGTCGAGATGGGCTACAAGGAAGAGAATATCACCATCGCGTTCCGCAAGGAATTCAAGACAGACAGACTATGGCTCAAAAGTATAGAAGCGCTGAGATAGCCGTTATCGCACTCCTGGCACTCGTCGTTGCTGTATGGCTCTACCGTGGGCTCCAAAGCAGCCATGTGGAGTTGGAGGTCAACGACGGTATCGGACTGACGCCGACCCAGATCGAGAGCATCAAGGCAATCGGGCAGTGGGAGTTCCTGGCCATCAGCGATGAGGAACTGATCGACACGGTGCGCAAGGGCTTCTTCCGCAACGACCAGCTGGCACGTATCTACTACGGTACACTACGCCTGGGTATCGATATGCGACAGGTGGGCCCCGACTGGATCAGACTGGAGAACGACACCCTAAGGGTACTGTTGCCTCCCGTGGGGCTGCTTGACAACAACTTCATCGACGAGGCACGCACCAAGTCGTTCTTCGAAAGCGGCAAATGGACGGCACAGGACCGTGAACAGATGTACAAGCGTGCCTACCACCGGATGCGGCAGCACTGTCTGACGCCTGCCAATATCCGGACGGCTGAGGACAATGCACGAGAGAACTTCAAGAAGCTGCTGCGGACGATGGGGTACCAGAATGTGGAGGTGGAAGTGAGAAGTGAGAAATGAATAGTGAAACTGGTATGGATGGGATTAACGAGATATTGACGGATGTGAGCGGATGGCTATGGGGCTGGCCCATGATTATCCTGTTGTTAGGTACACACTTGTACCTGACAGTTATTCTGCGTTTCCCGCAACGGAATATCTTTAAGGCTATCCGACTGTCGGTGAAGCGTGATCCAGGCGCCACGGGCGATGTGTCGCAGTTCGGCTCGTTAGCCACGGCGCTGGCGGCCACCATCGGCACAGGCAACATCATCGGCGTGGGCACAGCCATCGCCTTAGGAGGCCCCGGGGCCGTGCTGTGGTGCTGGCTGACGGGTGTGTTCGGCATCTCCACGAAATATGCAGAGGGGCTGTTAGCCATCAAATACCGTACGAAAACCGACAGCGGGAAGATGCTCGGCGGTCCGATGTATGCCTTAGAGAAAGGGCTCGGATGGAAGTGGTTGGCCATTCTCTTCGCCATCTTCACGGCTTGTGCCTCTTTCGGCATCGGCAGTACCGTCCAGGCTAATGCCATTGCCACACTGGGCCATGAGTCCCACAACATCTCTCCCTATATCTCAGGCGCTTTCATCTGTCTGCTTTCCGGTGCCGTGATCTTAGGCGGTATCAAGAGTATTGCCCGGGTCTGTGAAATCATGGTGCCTTTCATGGCCTTCTTCTACGTCATCGGCTGTATCGTCATCCTCTGCATGAACGCAGCCTACCTGTGGCCAGCCCTGAAACTGATTGTGCATTCAGCCTTTTCTCCGCAGGCAGCAGGCGGCGGATTCATCGGCACCACGGTGATGATGGCAGCACGCTTCGGCATCGCCCGCGGACTCTTCTCGAACGAGTCAGGTCTCGGCTCTGCGCCCATCGTGGCAGCAGCGGCACAGACACGCAATCCCGTGCGCCAGGCATTGGTATCGTCGAGTGGCACTTTCTGGGACACGGTGGTCATCTGCGCCCTGACAGGCATGGTCATCGTCAGCAGCGTCATCGCCTACCCTGACATCAGCTTCAACAACGGTGCCACCCTGACGAAAGCCGCCTTTTCGAAAATACCCTTGATGGGATCACCCCTGCTGACGTTCGGTCTGCTGACATTCGCCTTCTCCACGATCCTGGGCTGGTGCTACTATGGAGAACGGGCCATAGAATACCTGAAAGGCAAGCGATGGGTCATCGTCTATCGCGTCACTTATATTGCAGCCGTCTTCATCGGCAGCGTAGTCAACCTGCATGTCGTATGGAACTTTGCCGACTGCATGAACGCCCTGATGGCTATCCCCAACCTCATCTCGCTTCTCTGCCTGAGTGGTGTCATCGTCCACGAGACAAGGAAATACCTCTGGCATGGAAGTCTCGACGAGGAAATGGAAGAATCCGTATAACAATCATCAATAATAATACCGTAACTATGAACATAAAAAAAATCCTTTTGGCACTGACAGCCCTCTGGTGTACGGGGCATGTGACTGCGGCCGATGACTATACGAAGAGTCCTGAATTCCTGGCCCTGCGCGACTCGATGCACCACGCCTTCAACGACGGCGACAGTGCCCGTTTCTTTCCTGCGCTGACCAGACTGCAGGAATATCTGCTGGCCCAGAACGACCTGCACGCCTACTACACCCAACGCTGCAATGAGATCGTGTTCCTGATGAACCGCCAACGCATCTTCGAGGCTTACAAGGCAGCACGCGCCCTGTCTGCGGAGTTGCGGGAGAAGAAAGTGGAGAAGGAAATGTATATGGCCTCCAATATGTTAGGACATATCAACCGCTACTGCGGTAACAAGGAAGAGGCCAAGGAGAACTGGCGTACCGTGCTCAAGATGATGGAGAAGGAGGGCTACTATGCCAATATGCCACCTATTCTCTTGAACATCGTGAACGTGGCCATCGACGACAGTCCCGAAGAAGCGGACAGCCTGTTGGAGAAGGCCAAGGAGATCTCAAAGAAATATTCACCTGAAAGGGTTTTCGACATTGAGACCCGCCAGTCGCTGAGCTACTACCACCGCGGCGACTATGACAGGTTCCTCGAAGGCTACAAGGCCTACAAGGAGGGCGTGAAAGAAGGCAAGTCGTCGGTACACGGCAGAAGCATGGAAGTGTACTACTTGGCCCTTCAGGGAAAGACGGACGAGGCCGTCAAGCTGGCACAGACAGAACTGGGCGAGGACAGCAGGGATGCCATCGTCATGGTACTGGAGAAAGCCGGCAGATGGGAAGAGGCCTACAAGGCCCTGAAGAAACAGATGGCCGCTACAGACTCCATTGACAACGTCGTGCTGTCAAGGAGCATGGAAGGTATCCGTATCGAACTCCGCCATTATGACTTGGAGCGCAGGATTACCCGTGCCCGTACTATCGGACTGACAATCAGTGTCATCCTTCTGGCCCTGCTCGTAACAGCCCTTTCATATATCGTCTTTACCCGCCGCAAGCACCTCAAGGAACTGAAGCAAGCCTACAACCATGCCTTGGAATCGGATCGTCTGAAGACGGCCTTCATCCAGAATGTAAGCCACGAGATACGTACACCGCTGAACATCATCAGCGGATTTGCCCAGGTCATCTCCGACCCAGAGATGGCGGGGAGTGCGAAGGACCGTCAACACATGTCGCAGATGATGCAGAAGAGCTGTCACCAGATCACCTCCATCATCGACGAAATGCTCGAACTGTCCATCAACGAATCAGGAGGAGCCATACCACGTGACGAAAGCGTGCTGTTGAACTCCATGCTGCGCGACCTGCTACAGGAGAACCAGGGCCTCGTCAGTCCTGGCGTAGAGCTACGCTATGACAGTACGCTCCACGATGAGTACGCCTTCATGACAAACAAGATGGTTCTTATGCGCGCTGTCAACACCCTGATTGACAATGCCATCAAGAATACGACAGAGGGAACCATCACACTGAAGACCTCCGCCGACGGCGAGCGGCTGCAACTGGCTGTAGAAGACACGGGTAAGGGCATACCCGCCGAAGACGCAGAACGCATCTTCGAGCGCTTCGTCAAACTCGATGCCTTCAAGGAGGGACTGGGTCTCGGACTGCCCTTGTGTCGTAAGCTGGCTGAACGGTTAGGAGGACAAGTCTCTCTCGACACCACCTATAAAGGTCCAGGTGCCCGCTTCGTCATCTCACTGCCATTAGAGGAAAAGTGAACTGAAACGATTTAAACGATAACATAATGAGAAAAACGATTTTTACCCTTCTGCTTGGCTGTCTGACAGCAGCCGGCTGCAACGCTGCACAGAAGGTTGACGAGTTCACCACCAAGAGCGGCAAGAAAGTGACATTCACGTGCATCAAGCACGCCAGTATCAGAATCAACTATAACGGTACGGAGATACAGGTTGACCCTGTGGGCTTCGGCGTTCAGCCCACCACAGACTACAACCAGTTCCCCAAGGCCAACATCATCCTCATCACCCACGAGCACAAGGATCATTTCGACCGTGAAGCCATTACCTGCATCCGCACGCCGGCCACCAGCATCTACTCGAATACTGCGGTCTATAACATGTTCCGCAACAGTATCGCCATGAAGAACGGCGACAGCATACAGTATGCAGAAGACATCAAGATTGAGGCCGTACCTGCCTATAACTACACGGAAGGTCGGGAGATGTTCCATCCGAAAGGCCGAGACAACGGCTATATCCTCACGCTCGACGGCTTGCGCATCTATATTGCCGGCGATACAGAGGATATTCCCGAGATGGAACAAATCAAGGATATTGATATCGCCTTCCTGCCTTGCAACCAGCCCTACACGATGACCGTCGATCAGCTGGTGAATGCCGCCAAGATCATCAAGCCGAAAGTGCTCTTCCCCTATCACTACAGTGAGACGCCTGTTGCCCAAGCCGTCATGAAATTAGCCGGCAGTGGCATCAACGTCCGCATCAGGGACTACAAGTGAAATGTAGCCCCTGCAAGCGTCGGTGACTGGGCCTTGAGGGTTCCATGGCCTTTCACCACCACCATACACTTGCCGAAGAAGGCCTTGCGCTGCGGGGCCTTGAAACTCTCCATCGATGTCTGACAGCCGTTGTCGGTACCGATGATCTGAGCATCGCCTGAGAGGGAGAAACAGATCTGGTCCTCGGCCCAGGGACAGAGGTTGCCATTGGCGTCAATGACATCGACGCATACGAAACAGAGGTCCTTGCCTTGGTAATCTTTTGTCAGGCGGATCTTGGCAGGCGAACCAGCGGTACGGATGGTCTGCTCACAGACCACCTTACCATCCTTACGAGAGACAGCCTTCACCTCTCCTGGCTCGAATGTGACACGCCACATGACGTGGTACTGATGGCTGTCGGCCTTGCGGCGGATGCCTTCAGACTTGCCATTGATGAACAACTCCACTTCGTCGGCATTGTTATAGTAACACCACAGGTCGATGGCCTGTTCCGGCAACCAGTTCCAATGGGGGAAGAGATGCAGCATGGGCTTTGAGGTCCACTCACTCTGATACATATAATAGCTGTCCTTCGGGAAACCGGCAAGGTCGATGATGCCGAAGTAGCTGGAACGTGCAGGGAAACCATAGGGCGTAGGCTCGCCGATGTAGTCGAAGCCCGTCCAGATATACTGTCCGCCCACGAACGGATTGTGCTTCACCACGTCCCATGTCTCCTCATGGGTCGAGCTCCAAGAGGCATGCATATTGTCGTAGGCCGAGCACATGAACGACGGATCGGTATAGGGCAGCCACCACTGCACCGGAGCCTTATAGACGGTGTCGGACGGCATCTTATAGTAGCCGCGCGTTTGCAAGGCACTGACACTCTCAGAAAAGATGAACGGTTTACCGGGGAAGTTCTTCGGGACATCCTTCACCCACTCGTGGTGATAGTTGAAGCCGATGATGTCGATGGCACCGCTCTTGAAGAGATGGTTATTCGGCGAGGGCTCATTACAGCCTGCCGTAATGGGGCGCGAGGTGTCGTAGCGCTTCACGATCTCCGCCAGATGCTGCGTCAGCAACGACTGCACGGAGAACTCGCCCTCCTTAGCCAGAGTCGAGGCATCGTGACCCGCATTCAGAATAAGGTTGGCCTGTTCAAGCGTCAAGGTGTCAGCCTCAGCACTCGACCACTGCTCAAGCACCTCGTTACCTATCGACCACATCAGGATGCTCGGATGGTTACGGTCGCGGAGGATAAGGTCGGCAAGATCGCGCTCATGCCACTCGTCGAAAAACCGGGCGTAGTCGTTCTGCGTCTTCTTGCGCCGCCACATATCGAAACTCTCGTCCATCACAATGAGTCCCATCGTGTCGCACATATTCAACAGTTCCGGAGCCGGGGGATTATGCGACGAGCGGATACTGTTCACACCCATCGCCTTCAGCTTCGTCAGTTTACGGTGGAGGGCATCCTCATACAGCGCAGCACCGAGACAGCCGAAGTCATGGTGCTCACAGACACCATTCAACTTGAAGTTCTTGCCGTTGAGCCAGAAGCCCGTCTTGGGGTCGAACTTAAAGTCACGGAAGCCTGTGGTCGTCTCATAGGTGTCCACCACCCGACTGCCGACCTTCACCTCCGTGCGCACCTTATACACATAAGGAGTCTCACACGACCATAGCATCGGTTTGCTGACAGATATGGATGATCTCGCGCCCTTCGACTTGCCCACGATCTTGCCGTTGGGATCAATGAGGGTGTTCTCAATCGTGCCATTGCCTTCCAACGACACCTCGATACCCAGTTTGCCCTTTCCCTTGGCGACAGTCGCCACAACCTTTGTGCCCCAATGCTTCACATGGACGGGATCGGTCTTCGTCAGCCACACATGGCGGTAGATGCCGCAACCGCTGTACCAACGGGAGTTTGGCTGGTCGGAATTATCCACCCTTACCGCCACCACATTCTCACCCTCACGTACATAGGGCGTGATGTCGAGCTCGAAACTGGAATAGCCATAGGGCCTGTGTCCCGCTTCCTGTCCATTGATATAGACGGTGGAGTTCATATACACACCGTCGAACTCGAGGAAGAATCTCGTCTCCTTCATCGGAGTTTCACAGTCGCCAAGGCTAAAGTGCTTGCGATACCAGCCCACACCGCCAGGCAATGCGCCACCGCCAGCACCACTGGGATGACCCACATAGAAATCGCCCTCTATCGCCCAGTCGTGAGGGACGTCGAGACAGCGCCACCAGGCATCGTTATAATCTGTCTGCGACATCTGGACAGAGTCTGCCAACACAAACCGCCAGCTCTTGTCAAAGCACTGACGCTCCCTCGTCTGTGCCGACAATGACGTCAGCACAGCCAGAGCACAAAGAACGATCTTCTTCCTCATACTTTATACATGTAAATCAAGCACGAAACGGGTACCCTTCGTGAACTGTGGATCGATATCGAGGTCACCGTTCATCTTCATGGCCATCTGCTTACAGATAGGCAGGCCGAGACCATCGCCCTCGGTGAGGTCGTGAATCTCGAGGAACGGCTTGAACACATCCTCGCGCCTTTCTTCGGGAATACCCTCGCCAGTGTCGGACACCAGGAACTGGTAAGTATGGGGCCCACGCTTCTTGAAGTCGAGACTGATGTTTCCACCCGCAGGTGTATAGTCAGCCGCATTGTTAAGCAGATGCAGCAGGATATGCGAGACATATTCCTTATTCAGCGGAGCACTCATCTTCTGGGCGTTCACCGTCAGATTGACGCCACTCTTCACCTTGTCACGGATCTGATCCATCAGACTATCGCAGAACGGCGGAATCTGCACATCCTCCAATTCCACCTCCTTCTGATCTGAGTTCTCCAGTTCCGACAAAGTCTGCACGTGATGCGAGAAGTCGAGCAGGGCCTTTACCTCTGGGATACGGCTGTCAAGCTTCTGGAGTGTCGGCTCCAGCTGAGCAGAGATATTACTGATGAACTTGGCCTTCAGCGCGTTGCTGTCATTAGCCAGACGAATGGTCTTCTTCTGCTTACGGCTCAACAGGATGAAGCGCAACAGCACGATGCCGCCAATGACCAATGCGGCAGCCAGTGCTGCAGCCAATATGCAGAGACCTATGATAATGGCCTGACGCATCGTCAGCGAGCTGTCCTTCTCAGAGATGGTAGCCTCGTTATCGGCTATCTGCTTCTTCAGGGCACTGATCTCATCAGCATGCTTCAGGGCACTGGTAGAGTCCTTCCAGGCAATATAGTTGCTATACGACTGGGCTACCATGTTGGCATTGTTACTCTTACGACCGTTGGCAATCAGCGTCTGATACACCTCATCGACCTTATCGTAGTTCTTAGCAGCCGTCAGCTTGTCGGCCATTTCCTTGAAGACGGCATTACCCTGGGCGTTCATCCCGAAGGTGTAGTAATAGATGGCCTTGGTGTAGAGCAGATCATTCTTCAGACTCTCGTCATTAGACTGGTTGGCCAGTGCCTCTAATATATTCAACTGGTCTTTGGCACTGTCACTCTTTCTCAGTTTAATATACATCTGCAGACGCTCCTTTGTAACCAGATAATGCGAAGCGGCCTTCTCGGTGGCAGACTGTTTTCCGGAATTGATGGCATCATCGGCACGGCGCAGCAGGTCGAAGGCCTCTTTCCAGTAGTTCTCCTTATAATAGAGAGCGGTCGCCTTGACAGCACACTCCACACCCTGACCAATCTGACCTTTGTTATAATAGTCGTTGAAGGCATGGATAAACAGTGAGCGGGCTGCCGCAATGTTCTGTTTGGGGTCAATGGCCTCTGCACGTTTCTGCAGGTCGCTCTTCTCCTGTGCACCAACGATACCGCAGCAGAAGAGCAGGTTCAAAAGCAAGATTAACACTTTTCTCATAATACTATCATTTTTAATGTTCAATATTCAATCTTCAATGTTCAATCCTCATTGTTCAACCGGCACACGACGGACTTACCGTTGTAGTTGACCATCTTGCCCTCGGGATTGTCGAGGTTCAGGGGCTTCGGTGCATCCTTGGATACCAAGACCACGTTGAAGCGGCGATTTTTCAGCATACCCGGGAAGCTGCCCTTACGGGCACCGAAAGTGACGGTACGGGTGGCATCGTCGTAGGTGATGTCGATAGTGGCGTACTTGCCCTTCTCGTAGTTGTAGTTCGTACCCTCGTCCTCGTAAAGCTGGAACTCGCCGTTCTGGCCTGCATAGACATAGAGGTTGATGAACTCGGCGGGTTTCTCGTCGCTCCACTCCATCTCTGGGCCGAAGGGGATAATGGCACCCTCGCGCACGAAGACGGGAATCTGCTCGTAGGGGGCGTCGACCACGAGATGCTGGCCACCCTCGACGTACTCATTGGTGTAGAGGTTATACCAGCCACACTGCTCAGGGAAATAGACGGAGCGGTTACGCGCCTTGTAATAACCCACAGGACAAGCCATCAGTGCTGGGCCGAACATCCACTGGTTGCCGATGTTCTCGACCTGGCGGTCACCGTTGAAGTCCATCACCAAGGCCCGCATCAGCGTGTAATCCTTGAAGTGGGCCCAACCAGCCATTGAGTAGAGATATGGCATCAGACGATAGCGCAGCTTGTCGTAATAGACGAACGACTTATAGGCAGGATGCGACTCAGGGGCGATGTTCCATATTTCGCGCAGCGGCCATTGGCCATGGGCACGGAACAGGGGAATGAAGGCACCGAACTGGTTCCAGCGGCACTGGAGCTCGCGCCATTCCTTCAGGTCCTCGTTCTCTTGGCCAGTGCGGTCGAATATCTGCTGGGCAGCAGCGTAGCGATTCTCCACACAGAAGCCGCCCTGATCCATCCCCCAGAAAGGTATGCCCGACATTGAATAGTTCAGGCCAGCCGTCATCTGGGCGCGCATATCCTCCCAGCGGGTACCGATGTCACCGCTCCAGGTAGCTGTAGAATAACGCTGTTCACCTGCGAAACCGCTACGCGTCAGCAAGAACACACGAGGCTCATCCGCCTTACCTTCCCACACGCCTCGCTGACCGTTGTAAATGGCGTCGGCATTGACAGTAGAATAGGCGTTGAAATACTCAGTTGACGTGCCTAAGGCTGTAGGACCAGAGAGGGCCTTGCGATACCACATTGGCGTACAGTCGCGGACATTGGGTTCCGAGGCATCCATCCACCATGCATCAATTAATTTACTATTTGACAATTTACCATTTGACAATTTAGCAAAGCCGGTATAGAGCTTCTCGTCCATCTGGCGCCAGAACATCTTTCTCGCACCGGCATCATAGGCATCATAGAAACCATTCTTATAGCCAGGACCCACCCAGTCGTGAATATCATCCGTTGGGCTCTGGATATACATCCAACCGTTGGCATCAAGTTCCTTGTAGTTGTCGGTATTCACATAGAACTTCGGCCAGACGCTGATCATAAAGCGACCATGCATCTGGTGAACGTCATCAAGCATCTGCTGCGGATTGGGATAGCGCGAAGCCTCGAACTCATGACTGCCCCATTGGTCCTCGGGCCAGTAGTTCCAGTCCTGCACGATGTTGTCGATGGGAATCTGGCGCTTACGGAACTCGGCCAATGTCGATACCAGTTCCTCCTGCGTCTTGTAGCGCTCGCGACTCTGCCAGAAGCCCAACACCCACTTGGGATAGAGCGAGGCCTTGCCCGTCAGTGTACGATAGCCGCTAATGACTTGGTCAAGGTTCTCACCAGCAATGAAGTAATAGTCCATATCCTTCGCCATCTCGCACCAGATGGTGAGGGCATTGCGGTCCATCTCAGAACGCGGCTCAGCCACCCTCAGACCACAGTATGACTCGCCGCCGTCGGGTTGCCATTCTATGCGCAGGTGGGTACGCTTGTGGGGTTCCAGCCGTGCCTTGAACTTATAGGCATTGGGATTCCATGCTGTGCGCCAGCGTTCAGGCACCACTTCCTCGCCGCCGATGAATACTTTGATGTAGCCGGCATAGTAGAGGATGAACTGGTAGTTGTAAGTGTTTGTTACCGGGGCCTCGATAAAGCCCTCATATACCACCTTTGCACCAGCGAGGTTCAGACCCTGCGGCAGATTCTTGATGCCACCGTTGTCAGTGCGGTTGGCGATTTCCGACTTCGCAGGCGTACCATATTCATAATAGATGGAGTCTTCGTCGCGCACCAGCTTCTTGCCTCTTGCGTCGATATAGGTGCCCGTCAGGTGGCCTTCCCGACCCTGCTTGTCGTAGAGTTTGAAGGCACGGTTCAGCTGTAAGTAGTCGTGCGGATTGCCAAAGCGGCAATAGCTGTAGGCGTCCCATAGCAAACCGTAGCATCTGGTAGTAAGCCGGTTGGTGGAAAGCACGAAGGGGATGGAGACCTTGGTGTTATACTGGAACAGGTCTTCGTTCTTGCCACGCATGTTGAACTCCTCCGACTGGTGCTGACCCAGACCGTAGAACTGCTGGAAGCCTAAGGTGTTATCAAACGTCAGCTGCCACGACAGGCCGTGCTTCTGATCCTCGGTGGGCTGTACACCGCCCTTGATACCCAATTCGCGCTCAGGAACAGTGTAGTCCCAGAACTGCTTGCCTGTCAACACCTCAGTAAAACGGTCTCTCTCCGGAATGTCCTCTTTCCTACGTTCAGGAACCTCCTTGGCCAGCTCGATGCCCTTGCTGTCGAAGTATTCGATGTGGCCAGTATTCTTGTCGACCACTGCTTTTACGTTCTTGGCCGCTACAGTTACTGTCCCCTCCGACTCCTCAATGGTATAGCTGCCCTTGGCAGGTGCTGTCTGCGGCACAATCATCAGACTTGCCGGCTTCACGGGCAGCTCATCCTTCGATGTGGCCCGTACACGGATAATGTTATCGTTGATTACTTCCAGCCGAATCACCTTTGCCTGTCCTTTCTCGGGGCGTATGGTCACGACATTCCCTTTTGTTTGCACATCACTGGCAGACATTACTGACGTCAACAGCAATGCTGAAATCGTCATTAGTAGTTTTTTCATCGTTAATCTATGTTTTGTTATATTATTCGTCTTCAATGACCACGGCTTCCTCAATGTCCGGATCCTCTATCGGCAGGTTGATGGTGAACACCGTTCCGCCGCCGGGGTTGTCATCGGCCTTGATGATGCCGTGATGGGCGTCCACGATTTGCTTCACCTTGTCGAGACCGATATTCTCCTCTTCATCGCCAAGGAACGGCTCGAACACATGTTCCTTCGCATCCTCCGGAATACCAATGCCATTGTCGGCCACTAACAGGGCGACTCGTTCCTGCGACGGCTTCAGGACCGTCACCTGCACCTTACAAGTGGAAGGTCCGAACTTCACCGAGTTGGTCAGCAATATCTCAATACCCCTGCGCAGTTGTTCCTCGTCATAGGACATGGGAATGGATTCCATGGGTGAACTGAAACTGAGCTTCAGCTTCTTGCCCTCCTCCTGCGCCTTGAAGTTGTCGCAGATATCCTTCATGAAGGCCACGATGTCGCCCTCGGTGCGATGCAACTCTATCTTCGGGAGCGTAGGCATCACGGGCTGCTCATCGTCGTCGATGGCCTCCGACTCATGGATAACCTCCACAGCCTCTTCCTTAGCCTTGGCGGCTCTGAACTGCATACCTTCCTTCATCATCTTGGAACGCATCTCGTTCATCCACTGCTGCTTCTGTCTTTCCAACTGCATGCGCTCTATCTCTGCCCGTTCCTTCTGCTTCTTCAGATACCACTTCACGAAGAACCAGGCACCGGCAGCGATGATAATCATATAGAGCAGCACCATCCAACGCGTACGCCACAGCGGCGGGCGGATGGTGATCTCCAGCTGGCTCTCCTCCGTTCCTAAGGAGCCGTCTTCATTGAGGATGCGCACACAAAGGGTATAGGAACCTGCGCGCAGTGAGTTGAAGGTGATATTGGGGTTCAGTTCCGAGGTCTTCACCCAGTTCTCGTTGAAGCCCTCTAACTTATAGGCAAAACGCTTGTGGTTGTTAATACGCACCTCGTTGGTGGCCAGTTGGATGGTGAACTGGTCGTTGAACCTCATGCTGAGCTCACGGCACACGTCGAGGGCCTCATCGAGGATCACACGACCGTTGAACTTCTTGCCGACCTCCACATTCTGGTCGAAGATCTGCAGACCGCTGAACACAGGACGCTCCTTACTGGTGTCTTCCTGTAACAAAGCCGGATTGATGATGTCAAGGCCCCCCTGACCTCCCACGAGCACCTTACCGTCGCGTGTCAACCACGTAGAGCGCTGGTTGTAGGTGGCCTTCTGCAGACCGTCACGGCTGTTGAAACTGCGGATGTTGAACTGCCAGCTGCCGTCTTCCTGCTGTTGGGGAACAACGTTCGAAACACCGTGGTCCGTCACCACCCAGATCGTGTGCTTCTTGTCCTCAGTAATGGAATTGATACCGGAATCGAACAAACCGTCGGTCATATCAATGAGCTTCTGGAACTTGGTCTTGGGGTCATAGACGATGATACCCACATTCGAGCCGTGCCAGATCAGGCCGCGACTGTCCTCAATCACATAGTTGGTAGAACCCACGCTCACATTGATTGAGGGATCCTCGGGAATCTCCTGGTTGGCCAGTTTATGGCTCACGGGGTTCACCAGCGAGTAGAAATGGCCCGTACCAACCATCAGCCAGCCTTTCTTCGTCCAGCCCACCGAGGTCAGATAGTCGCCGGGGATGTTCGTATTCTTAGTGCTCCAGGTGGTGAACTTATGAGTCTTGGGGTCCAGCAACTGCAGACCGCCACCGAGGGTGCTGATCCACATCCGTCCCCATTTGTCTTCCGTCAAGGCCCACACACTGTTGTTCGACAGGCCTTGCGGGTCGCCCGTAGCCTGCGTGTTGATGATGGTGGCCTGCGAATGGTCAGAGGCCGAGGGGATGGCGTGCGACAGACCGCCGTTATACGAGCCGAACCAGATGGTGCCGTCACTGGCAGCCCACGAGCCCACGACAATGTTGCTCACCAGTCCGCTGTTGTCCTTCGTGAAGTGGTTCATCACCTCACCCGTCCGTGGATTATACAGGATGATACCCTTGTCGTTGGTTCCCACCCAGTAGTTACCATTTTTGTCCTCGCAGGCGGTAGTAACGTCGCCGAGCTCCACGGTCTGTAGGCTGGAGAGTCCCGGCACGTACTGGTTCACACCGTTCTTATACGAGCCGATCCATATACTACCGTCCTTGCCCTGATAAATATTACGGAGCGTGTTGTCACTGATTGATGTCTCGTCGTACTTATTGTTCAGGAACTGCTTCCACTGCTTGTTCTTGAGATCGACAACGATAAGACCGTCGTGGTCGCAGACCAGCCAGAGCCAACCTTTATCATCGATGGTGAGATTCCAGATCATCAGGGGCCCGGGCAGTCCCTCGATTCCCTTGTACGACAGATACTCAACCAGCGAGCCGTACCACTTCTTGGTCTTGTTCTCATAGATATACAGGCGGTCCAGCACATTACACCAGAAGTTACTGTCCTTATCAATATACAGGCGGTATTCCTGGTTCTCTACGTGGCCGTTATCCTTCATCCAACGGTCCACCCAGTCCACTTCGCCCTTCTCGCCATTCAGACATACCAGCTCACCGTTGTTGGTGGCCACGAGGAGCCAGTCGCCGAGCTCCGCCACCGTCGAGATGCCGAAGTTAGGCGCAAACTCATTCATGCCATAGCCGATATTGATGGTCGTGATCTTCTTGTCGCCCTTGGCACCGGGGTGGTAACAGTAGATGGCCTTCTCGAAGTCCTTCACCCAGATGCGCTTCTTCGAGTCGATATGCAGCCACTCCACGTTTGCCTCGATGCCAAGCTTGGCCAGCTCCCTGGAGGCCTTCCGCTCGAACAGCTCCGTCACGGGGTCATAGACGCAGTAGTTCATGCCCTGTCGCATCCAGAGCTTGCCGTCGACGGCCTCGAACACACGGTCGGTATAGTTGTCGCGCATTGTGGTGGTGTCGCGAAGGTTCGAGTAGTAGGTCTTCACACGGTAGCCGTCATAACGGTTCAGACCATAGGGCGTACCGATCCACACAAAGCCCCTGGAATCCTGGAATATGCAATTGATCTGCGAGCTCGACAGTCCGTTAGGGGTGTCGAGACGACGGAATTTCATGTCAGGAATAAAAGATGTCTGTGCCGCAGCGGACAGGCTGACAGCCATCAGACAAAGCACTATCAGTTTCTTCATACCAGTCATAGGTTTTCATTTCAAGTCACAAAAATATACATTTTCCACGACATGACCAAACTTTCTGATAAAAAAGTACGCTTATTGGGCAAAATATTTGGTAATTTCACAGAAAAGCCTTACTTTTGCATCGAATTTCTAAGAACTCGGATATAACATCATAAAATTATGCAACAAACAGAACAGGGTAGCAAAGCCTACCTCATCAGTATCGTGATGGTCGCCGTATTGGGCGGCCTGCTCTTCGGTTATGACACCGCAGTGATCTCTGGAGCCGAGAAAGGTCTCCAGGCGTTTTTCATGGAAGCCAAAGACTTCGCCTACACCGACGGCTGGCACGGCTTCACCTCTGCCTCAGCCCTCATCGGCTGTATTATCGGTTCGGCCCTCTCCGGCTTCCTGGCCACCAATCTCGGCCGTAAGAAGTCACTGATCATCGCCGGCCTGCTCTTCTTCATCTCAGCGCTCGGCTCGATGGATCCTGAGTTCATGTTCTTCGAGTACGGACAGCCCACCTACTCACTGCTCATCATGTTCAACATCTACCGTGTCATCGGTGGTATCGGTGTAGGTCTGGCCTCGGCCATCTGCCCGATGTACATCGGCGAGGTGGCTCCTTCTAATATCAGAGGTATGCTGGTCAGCTGGAACCAGTTCGCCATTATCTTCGGTCAGCTGGTGGTCTATTTCGTCAACTTCTTCATCCTGGGCGACCACATTCAGCCGCTTGTGGAAGATATGGGCAAGGGACTCGCCGCTCTTGACCCAAGAGCAGTATGGACTGTGGAAACAGGTTGGCGCTATATGTTCGGATCTGAGGCTGTGCCCGCAGGACTCTTCGCCCTGCTCATCTGCTTCGTGCCTGAGACCCCGCGTTACCTCGTTTCTGTCGGTCAGGACCAGAAGGCCCTCGGCATCCTGTCGAAGATCAACGGTTCGAGCAAAGCCGCCGAGATCCTGCAGGACATCAAGGACACGATGGTCGTGAAGACCGAGAAGCTGCTGACCTACGGTGCCATGTGTATCTTCATCGGTATCATGCTCAGCGTGTTCCAGCAGGCTGTGGGAATCAATGCCGTGCTCTACTACGCACCACGTATCTTCGGTGACATGGGTATGGACGACCCGATGATGCTGACGGTCTTCATGGGTATCATCAACATCTCATTCACGCTGGTGGCCATCTTCACCGTCGAGAAGTGGGGCCGCAAGCCGCTGCTCATCTGGGGTTCGTTAGGTATGGCGCTGGGTGCATTCGGTGTAGCCGTTACCTTCGGTAATGACAGCCTCGCACTCGTCACCGCTGCCTCACTGCTCCTCTATTCTGCTTGCTTCATGTTCTCATGGGGTCCCATCTGCTGGGTACTCATCGCCGAGATCTTCCCCAACACTATCCGTGGCGGAGCTGTGGCTATCGCTGTGGCAGCACAGTGGATCTCCAACTTCATCGTCTCTTCGACCTTCGTGCCCATGTTCAATATGCATCTCACAGAGGGTGACGACTTCGGCCACTGGTTCACCTACGGTCTCTACGGCATCATCTGCGTCGTGGCTGCCCTTTTCGTCTGGAAGCTCGTTCCCGAGACCAAGGGCAAGACCCTCGAGGATATGACCGCCCTCTGGAAGAACCGCAAGTAACAATCCTCACTTACATCCATAAAGGAATCCCTGCCGGCGGTCGGCAGGGATTCCTTTATGTTTAAGCTGTGCACAAACTACGGACTATTTCTGGTAGTCGGAGAATTTGGCGAGTTTGTACTGGAAGGTGATGGCACTGGGCTCGACACCGACAGGATAGGACTTCATGAACTCGCCATTGCTGGTATAGATGTTCACGAAGCCGGGTTCCGTGGAGAGGGGAGTGCCTAACTCGTTATTAGCTGTCCGCGAGGCGATGAGCACATTGCCGGTGTTGGGATCGACGGAGATGGCGGTAGGAGTCTGGATGCGGTAATTATTGTCGCCACTGAGCGGGAACACGGAGAGAGTGCCATAGAGCACGTGGAAGACGCTGTAGGATACCGACGAGCTGCCGATGGGGTTGTTGTAGGTGATGATGCCGTAGCCTGATGCCGACATGCCAGTGGCATCGGCGATGACCTTCATCACCGTAGCGCCATTATAGACATAGAGTCCTGCCTCCTGCTGGATGCCGTCGGCATCGATATAGCCATCGTCGAGCACGTAGAGGATCTCGCCGGCAGCAGCAATCTGACGGGGACAATGGAATTTGTCGTTCCTGATCTCTGACACGCTGGTGTTGCTGAGGTTGATGACGGAGATGGAGGCATCGGCACTGGTATTGCCGTTGTTGGCCACATAGAGGAACGTGGCTTTCTCGCCCTCGACAACGGCGATGCCCTCGGGGTTGACGCCTACCTTGTACATATTGCGGAGGCCCAGCGAAACGGTATCGATGACACCGACATAGCCGCCATGGGTGGTCACGAAGACGTTGGAGCCCTCAGCCTCCAGACAACGGGGGCCGACACCCTCTTCCTGGCCCATCTGATCGGTGGTGCTGAAGACCTTCACCTGGCGGAAGGTCTTGCGGTCGAACACGACAACGGTATTCTCGCCGGTAACGGTCACATACACCTTATCGCCATAGACGATAACGTCGTTGGGTGTGTCGCCGAGGGAAGACGCTATCTCGCGCGATGTATCGGCCTCGTAGTCGATATAGGACAGACTGCCCTTGATGCCGTTGGTACTATTGCCACTATTAACGACGAACGCACCTTCAGTGACTACGATCTCTGCTTCGTAGTTGTTATCGTCATCCTCACTGTTTATACAGCCCGTGAAAAAGAAAGAGCCCAGAGCTGTCAGGGCTAAGCTGAAGAATTTTTTATTCATAACCGGATTATTTATTTCGCGCAGAGGTGTCGCGGATGACAACCTTCTGGGGAACGATTTCGTGGTAGATACGGGAATCACCGTTGATGCTTTTCAGCAACAGCTGGCAGGCACGCTGGCCCATGAGCTGCGACTGGTCCTCGATAGCCGACATACGGGGCGTGACGTACTGGGCATGCACATCGTCGGTGAAGCCTATGAGGGCGATGTCATCGGGAATGCGGTAGCCGTGCTGCTTGATGGCCGTGAAGGCGGCGAAGGTAATGATGTCGTTGAAGGCGAGGATGGCGTCGGGGCGATCCTCGAGCTTCAGCAGCCGCTCGGTGGCCTGCAAGGCCCACTGGTAGTCGATCTTCTCGCAGATGACCAGCTCGCGGTCGATGGGGATGCGGTTCTCGCGCAGGGCCTCGAGATAGCCGTGCTTGCGACGGCGCACCATGTCAAGGTGGTTAGGGCCTCCGATGAAGGCGATGCGACAGCTGCCGGTGTCAATCAGGTGCTGGGTGGCCTGCTGGGCGGCCTCGTCGCCATTGGCGGTGACGCTGGAGAAGTTGTCGCGCAGGCAGGTACGCCCGAAAAACACCAGGGGGATGCCCATCTGTGCGATCTCCTCGAAGTGGCTGTAGTCGGTGGTGCTCTGCGAGAGGCAGGCCACGATGCCCTCTACGTGAAGGCTGATGAAATTGTCGATGGCACGCACCTCGGCCTCGCTATCCTCGTGGGTATTGGCACTAATGACGGAGTAGCCCGACTTTCGGGCCTCAGCCTCGATGCCATCGAGCACGGCGGCATAGTAATGGGTGACAAGGTTAGGAACGACGACACCGATTACGTGCGGTGCCTCCTTACGGAGACTCTGGGCGAAGGGGTTCGGACGGTAGTTCAACTGCTTGGCCAGCGCCTTGACCTTCTCCTGCATCTCGCGCCCGATTTCGGGGCTGTTGCGGAGGGCACGACTGACGGTGGCGATGCTGACACCTAATTCCTGTGCCAAGTCCTTCAGTGACGTACGATGTTTGTTTACTGCCATATCGGGGGCAAAGGTACAAAAAAATAGTTGAAATCGAAAACGTTTACGTCATTTTTTTCACTCTAACCGATATGAAAATGACGGAATCACCGTAACTTTGCATCCGAAAAACATTAGGAGTAATGAATAGTTGATAATAAGTTAGTTAGAAAAGCCAGGACAGTCGTGATGACTCTTCTGGTTTTTTTGTGCCCTTACAGGAGCTGCTGCAGATCGGTGATGATGCGGTCGGGCAGCGTCTCATCGACAGGATCGTCGGTCCATCCCTCGCCCTTATACCATACCGTCTGACAGCCAGCCTGCTTGGCGGGGAGGATGTCTTTGTCGATGGAATCGCCGACGACGACCACTTGCTCGGGCTTCAGACCCAGCGCCTCGACACCGAGGGTGAAGATACGGGGATCGGGCTTGCGGATGCCGACTACTGCCGACTCGATGACATCGAGGAAGAGACCGTCGAGGTCGAACTCGCTGAGCACGGTGGAGATGTTGCCGTAGAAATTGCTGACGAGGACCTTCGGCGCATCAAGGCGACGGAGAATGTCGCGGGAATGGGCGACCTGCTCTACGGTCTGGGAGTAGAGAAGGTGAGAAAGTGAGGAGGTGAGGAGGTGAGAAGGTGAGAGGGTGAGGTAGTCGAGCTGGAGGCGGAGCTTGGTCTCTAAGGTACGACGGAAGGTGAAGCCAGGACGGATGATGGGGTTGCGACCGAGGGTGCGCTCGGCATGGACATAGGCCTCGCGGAACTGTGCCTCGGTGACGGGCACACCAACCTGTTGGTAGGCATGCCAGAAGACCTTGCCCCAGTGACAGCCGCCAGTATCGAGCGTGCCGCCGTAGTCGAAGATAAAACCCGTAATCATTTGACGATTTGACTATTTACTATTTGACAATTCACGGCAGAGATGTTCGTGCCTGTACTTCATATAATAATAGATGACGGCGAGCACCGTGATCTCAAAGAGCGGATAGACGTAGGGCACATTGAACAGGAAAGCGAGATACATCACCGTGGCCCGCGTGTTGTGGGTCAGGATGTTAGTGTATTTCATCAGTGGCAGGCTTTTCTGTCGGAAGGTCTCGCGCAGCTCAACGGGGATGTCGGCAGCCGAGGGGTACTGCGCCCGCAGTTGTCGGAAGAAGGCCTGGAAAGCGGGGGTGTTCTGTTCCTGCTTACGGCACCAGCCACGGTAGAAGAAGTGGAAGGCGTAGTCCCAGAAATGGCCGTCGGTGCCGACGGTCAGGGGACCTACCTTGCGCTTAGACATGGCGTCAATCAGCCGCTGCTCGGCCTCACTGCTGTTGAGTTCGCTGCCCGCCTCGCCCCTGAGAAAATAGAGGTGGATCTGACGGTAATAGTCGGCGAGCTGGCACTGTCGGGCATGCCAGAAGAATCCGGCATAGGCACAGAGCAGCACGCCCCAGATGCCCCAGTTGACTGAGGTAAAGGGGATGGGGTCGTTCCAGATACGGATGACAAGGGCAAGGTTGCAGCAGAAGAACCACACGTCGCTGGCAAAGCCATCGAGCATCCGGCCGATGAGCGTCTTATGGTTGGTGAGACGGGCCATCTGCCCGTCGGTGGAGTCGCAGAAATTGGCGAGCATCATCAGCACCACGCCGCCAATGTTCCACCAGAGGTCGGTATGCACGAAGCACCAGCCGGCGGCAGCACCGAGGAACATGGAGAGGATGGTGATGAAATTGGGCGTCACGCCGATCTTGATCCACATGAGCGCGAAGACGAGGCCGATGGGGCGCGTGAAATAGACGTCGAGCCACTCTTCCGTATCGTTGGACTTAAAGGATGCTTTGAGTAATTCCTTGAATCTTGACATTATTATATTTATATAATTGAGGCGATCGCATCAGCAGCCTGTTCGCGACAGGGGGAGAAGGAGGGCCAGTCGTTGAAGTCGATGAAACAGAAGCTGCCATCGGACTTGACGATGCAGTCGCCACCATAGACCTCGATGCCGACAACAACGGCCAGACGCTCGGCCTCTTGTTGCAGGGCCTCGCGTGAGAAGGGATAATGACGGGCGGGGCCGTTGTGGGCCTCCATGCCGAACTTTGAACGGCCCTCGTCGGTGGGATAACAGACGTGGAAGAAACCTGTGCCGAGAACGCCGTAGAACTTTACGAGGTCGCCCACGACATGGGCCGACACGAGGTAGTCGGTGATGCCACGCTGTTGCATGGAACGGATGGCAGTGTCGAGGGCCGATCTGTCTTTGACGAAGACAACATCGTCAGGGTGCTGGGCAGCAGCATCACCGCGCTTGAGCCAGTAGCCATCAGGACCGTCAGCAGGGGGGATAGGAGTGCCGATGCGGGTCATGATCGCATGAAGGCGACTGCGGGCGCAGTTCCCGATGCCTGCAGGGGCGTTGATGATGCGGACACCACAGAGGGTTCCCAGCCACGCGAGGCACTCTGGACTGCGCGACATGGTGAAGATACACTGAGGATCGACAGACAATCGCTGAGTATCATCTCGGAGGTCGGATTCGGAAATAACGGAAACCTTATGCCCCAAATGCCGGAGCCTTTCGGCCACGGCCTCGAGTATCGCCTGGTCCTTATCAACGGAATTAGGCGAAAACCGCTCTGCCCTTCTTATCATCAGAATCCTCATCATTTCTCACCCTCTCACCTTCTCCCCTTCCAAAAATCTTCCGCCTTTTGGATATCACTGGCGTGGTCGATGTCGAGCACCTTGGAGAAGGGATATGCCTTCAGGCGCAGACCGTCGGCCACGAGGGCACGCTGGAAGTTACGCATACGGCTCTCGCCACGTTCAACACAGCGACGCAGGGTATCAAGGCTCTGCGGCATCAGACCATAGATGCCGCCACTGATGTATCGGGGCGCATCGCACTGATCCAGGAAGCCCGTGATGTTCAACTGTCCGTCGGTAGCCACATGGAGCGGTTTCTCGTCGTCGATATAGTCAGTAACCCCCATCAGGCCATCGGCCTCGCCGGTAGCGACGAGTTGGCGGAAGGCAGACACATAGGCACTGAACTCCGACTCGCGGAAGATGGTATCGACCGTTGTCAGCACAAAGGGCTCACCCTCTAACCAAGGGCTCAGTTCCCAAAGGCTGTGCATGCTGCTGGGGGTGGACTTGACGACCAACCTCACAGGGATACTGTTCCCGTGGGAGATGGCTTCCAGATGCTGCCGTACGGCTGGCATCTGACTGTTGCAGATGACCACCACCTCGGAGGCGCCATTGGAAACGAAAATGCGCAGCAAACGGTCAATCAACCGTTCGCCGCCCACTTCAACCAGAGGCTTCGGGCTCCTGACGCCTTCGCTGGCCAGACGGGAGCCCTCACCCGCCGCTATGACTGCATACCTCATCAATCGTCGATTGTCAGATCGTTTATATGGATATCGCCGGAACCGTTCTTGTGGCCGTTGTAGCGCTGAAGATGGCCTCGGAGGGTGATATCGCCGGAGCCCGTCAGCTGACAATCGGCCTTGCGGCATCCCTCCACGAAGTTGACGACCACATCGCCGGAGCCTCGCAGCAGCACCTCGGTCTCGCGCACCTTGACCTGTTCCACATCGACATCGCCGGAACCGACGAGTGTCACGTTGGAAGTCTGTGCCTCGAGACGGTTGATATTGATGTCACCAGAGCCTGTCAGGTCGGT